>QFCE01002118.1_pt1 | contig 65633 bp, 63 predicted proteins | sample 5346091 | NCBI WGS metagenome assembly QFCE01 (sample SAMN09062252, study PRJNA434731) | Human gut metagenome, whole genome shotgun sequencing project. | isolation source: stool timepoint A chromium assembly | host: Homo sapiens | collected 2015
GCACATCCTGTGCAGAACACAAGATATGCCGCCTGTACTTTTTACTGGCTGCTGCCGTCCTCTACTCTTCTTTTTTCCGGTATACGATCTGTCCATCAACGATCGTCATCACCGGAAGGATGGTCCGGATCTCCTCCGGTCTGCATGTGAAAATGTCTGTATCCAGCACTGCCATATCCGCCAGGTACCCCGGCTTTAACCGTCCCTTGAAATCTTCTGCAAATTCATTATAGGCGGAACCAATGGTATAAGCGTCGACCGCGTCCTCAATATCCACCCTCTCTTCCGGGAAGAAGCCGCCCTCCGGCCATCCCTTCTGATCCTTGCGGGTCACTGCAGAATAAAGATTCGGGAACGGATTGCAGTCCTCCACCGGAGAATCCGTGCCATAGGAGACATGGATCCCCAGCTTCTTTGCTGTCCCAAAGGCGTAGGAGGTGCTGCTCAGCTCCTCTCCGCACCGGTCTGTCACCACATGCATATCATAATCCAGGAAGATCGGCTGGTAACAGATCAGGATATCATCCCCGGCGATCCGCTCCATCATCTCCCTGTCTGTGATCTGGCAGTGGATCAGGGCGTGGCGCAGGGGATTCTTCCCGTCATGGAGCACCTTCTCATAGCTTTCGATCACATCCTCAATGGCCCGGTCCCCGATCACATGGGTCACCACCTGGATCCCCGCCGCATCCGCCAGACGGCAGAACTCGTCCATCTCTTCCTTTGTGATACATTCCACTCCACGGTTTCCCGGGTCGTCCTGGTATTCCTTCCGCATGGCCGCCGTCCGTCCGCCCAGGGAACCGTCCTTAAAAAGCTTTAACGGTCCCAGAGCCAGCCTCTTCGGGTCCTTATAGACCCCATGCTTAAATTCTCCGTTCCCCACGCATTCCCGGAATTCCTCCAGAGACTGGATACACGCCTGATGCCGGTAGCGCAGAGGACACAGTCCCTCGTCATAGATCTCATGAAGCATGCGGAACGTATCATCCCGGGAAATAAAAGCGTTCCCCACATCATTGGACTGGACGCTGGTAATACCATGGGCCACCGCATACTCTGCGGCGTTTAAAAACATGCGTTTATCATCCTCAAGGGTATATTTGGGGATCAGACCATTGACCAGCTCCATGGCATTTTCAGTGAAGATCCCCGTGGGCATTCCGTTTTCATCTGTCTCAATGGTGCCTCCGTCCACATGGCGCATCTTCTGGTCCAGCCCCAGAAGCTCAATGGCCTTACTGTTGGCCGCTGCCACATGGCCGCAGATCCGCTGGAGCACCACTGGCACCTCTGTGGAGATCCGATCCAGATCATAACGGCCCGGCATCCTCTTTTCCCCAATAAACAGGTCCTGGTTCCAGCCCTTTCCTGCGATCCCCTGCTTTGCCGTTTCCGGATTCTGGCGGACGAACTCCTTTACGCGCTCCACCATCTCATCCACGGAGCTCACTCCCGTGATGGGTGCCGTGGCAAAGTCCATGCCCACATTCAGAAGGTGCATATGGCTGTCATTGATCCCAGGGATCACCGTGCGGCCCTCCAGGTCAATGATCTCTGCACCATCCAGTCCATTCCCGGAACCATCCCGTTTTCCCGCTGCCGTAAGGACCTCTTCCTCCGTCCCCACCGCCTGGATCACTCCGTCCTCCGCATAAAGCGCCTGGGCAAACCTTCCTCTCTCCACATAGATCTTTCCATTCCTTAATACCAGTTTTCTCATGGTCTTCCCCTTCCCTTTCTTCTATTATAATACAGGTTTCCTCCTATCTTTCCGCACAAACGGCGGCCGTACTGTATCCCCTGTCAGCAGACCGTACAGCTCCGGGCGGCGGTACGCATTTCCATGTACCTCCTGACGGCGGTATGACCGCAGAAGCTCCAGATCAAATTCCGCCAGCCAAAGCCCCTCTTCTCCATCGGCTTCCAGGATACACATATCTCTCGATCCCTCTTCCCCCGGCAGATACGCCACGCCGTCAAACGCTGATGAGTGGCCGTTGCAGTCCGGCTTCCCCTGGGGATAATTGCAGGTGGCGATTCCAATCATGTTCTCATAGGCCCGTCCGCGAAGCTGGGACAGGCGGTTGATCTCCATGGGGCAGGCGTTGGGGACCAGGACGATCTCCGCCCCCATAAGCATCAGGATCCGGGCGCTCTCCGGAAATTCCCGGTCATAGCAGATCATGGCTCCCACCCGCACAGCGCCGGCCTCTGTATCCAGATCCGCCGTATGGAAGCCCTCTCCCGGAGTCAGGCGGCACTCATCCCCGAAATCACAGGTATGGACCTTCGCATAGGACAGCACACATTCCCCATGACGGTCCAGTAAAAGCAGCGTGTTCCTTGGGCCTTCCGGATGCTGTTCCAGGATCGTGATCCCGATGGCCATGGACAGCTCCCGGGCCGCATTGGCAAAGGCTTTGATGAATGGGCCGTCCGCCGCCACCGCCTTATGCTCCAGCTCCTCCACGCTTTCCGGTATATCATAACCGCTGCTCCACATTTCCGGAAACAGTGCCAGGTCGGCTCCGGCCTTCTTTGCCTCCCGGCACCAGAAAAGGCCTTTTTCCAGATTTTCCTCCAGGCTGTTTCCCGGCAGGATCTGGAGCAGCGCGGTCTTAAGGCTTCTCCGTCCCCTCCTTTTCTCATAGGAAGGATGATAAAGTCCTGTGGGGCTGTAAAACTCATTTCCCGTATATACGAATCCCAGCCGTTCCAGCAGCTTCCCGGATCTTTGATTGTCCGGATGATGGCCTGCAAAAAGTCCTTCAGCATCCAGCTCCCCAAAGGCATACCAGATCGCCGCCCGGCAGGCCTCTGCGGCGATCCCACGGCCCCAGAATTCCGGCTTCAGATGGATCCCCAGCTCATAGGTCCGGCTTCTGTGGGGCCTTAAGCCGCAGCATCCGGCCAGCCGTCCTGTCTCCAGTTCAAAGACCGGCCAGTACTGGACATGATGATGCTGCCCATTTTCCATCTCCAGGGCCAGCCTCTTCCGGACCTCGTCGTCCGAAAACTGCCCGGCAGCACAGATATACCGGCACACCTGGGGATCCTCCCAGAGGCCGTTTGCCAGCTCCAGGTCCTCTCCCGTCCACCAGGAAAAGCCCAGCCGTTCTGTCGTCAGAAAATATTCCCGTTTCATTCCGCCCGCACCTCCATAAAACATCCGTCCTCATGGGCCCAGATCACTCCCACCGCCTGGAGATAAGCATAAATGATCGTGGTGCCCACAAACTTCATCCCCCGCTTCTTAAGGTCCGCCGATATGGCATCTGACAGGGGAGAGCTGGTCCTTCCCTTCTCACAGACCACCCTGCCTCCGGTCCAGCCCCAGAGGTATTCCGAAAAGCTCCCATGTTCCTGCTGGATCTCATAAAAAACCGCCGCATTGGTCACAGCTGCCCGGATCTTTAAGCGGTTTCTTATGATTCCCGGATCATTCTGAAGCTCCTCCAGCTTCCCATCCTCATATGCCATGACCGTTTCCAGATCAAAGCCGTCAAAGGCCCGGGAAAACGCCTCCCGTTTATTCAGCACGCACTCCCAGGAAAGCCCGGCCTGGAATCCCTCCAGGACCAGCATCTCAAACAGCTTCCTGTCATCATGGACCGGAACGCCCCACTCATGATCGTGATAATGGATATACCGCTCATTCCCAGGATTGGCCCACCGGCACCTTATTTTTCCATCCTTCCATTCCATGATATCCCCCTCTTAAAGCGCCGTCCCCTTCACCGGAACCGAAAACCTGGAAACGTCCACGCCTTCATGGTCCAGCAGCCAGATCTTCCGGTCCAGGCCGCCGGCATATCCTGTAAGGCTTCCTCCTGATCCTACCACACGGTGGCAGGGGATAATAATAGAAACCGGGTTGTGGGCCAGGGCTCCGCCTACAGCCTGTCCGGACATGGTATCCCTGCCCATCCGGGCCGCCGCCTTTTTTGCCAGGGCGCCATAGGTCGTGACCGTTCCATAAGGGATCTCACAGAGAAGTCCCCAGATCAGCTTCTGGAATTCCGTTCCCTCCGGCGCCAGGGGAAGCTCATCCGGACATGGCTTCTGTCCGGAAAAATACCGGTCCAGCCATTTCCTGGCATCATCGAATACCACAGGCTCCGGTCCCTGCTCCTTTCCGGGCTCGTCCTCGTTCTCTCCTCCAAAATATTTCTGGCCCTGGATCCACAGCCCCGTCAGATGCTTCCCGTCGCTCCCCAGGGTCAGGAGACCGATGGGCGAAGCATACGATGTCAAACAGTACATAAAAGCCCTCCTTATTAAAAAAAGCCATTCCATACCATTAAAAGTCTGGAATAGCTATTTCTATTATTATTGTGCCAAAAAAGAAGCGTCAGCCCTGCGGGTTCCAAGACCATCTCCTGCTTCCGTAGTCTATGCCTATTTTTATGTATTAAAAAAGCACGAGACGGGAGGGTCTGCCCCAGCGCAGTCCACCCGGTGGACGCAGCGAGGGCATTCGGACCAGGGCGTCAGCCCTGCGGGTTCCAAGACCGCCTCGTGCTTCCGTAGTCTGTATCTATTTTTATGTATTAAAAAAGCACGAGACGGGATTCGAACTCTCCCATCATTGAAAAAGCTAATAAAATCAAGGAGGAATGCACACTGTCTACCGTGTGTCTACAAGCTGTCTACAATATAACACTCGCAAGGAAAGCAGTCAAGGGGTCTGCGAAGCAGATACATTTTACCCCTTTACTGCTTGTAGTAGAGTTGCTTCAATCCCATCATATACGAAAGAGGTTGATAGAACAGTTTTTGTCTATCAACCTCTTGATTATTATTTATTTATTCTTCAAATATTACAATCTCTACCGATTGGGAGGGCGGCGGTTACTCAGCTCATCCTACTTAATTAGTTCCGTTTCTCCGCTCTTGTAACCATTGTTCCATCTCAGCACTGCATTGCTCGGATATACGGCGTTTATTCCGTTCAGATTCCCTATATTCTTCAATATTCACAATATGACCATCATCTGCTTCTTGTAAAACGTCATTTTAATCTAAACGTTTAGTTTGCTTATAAGTGTACTCATCTCTTAAAACTCCGTCTAGATAGCTTTGCTCATATAATTGACCATCATCTAAAAACGTAAAACATATTTTATTCTCATGCTTAGAACTATCTCCTCTGGGACTTCGATAAGTCTCTTCCCTTATAAATACATACGCCTGTTCTTGCTCATCCCATTTTGCGCTTGCGTTCTTACCATCTTTAAAACTTCCGCCGTAATATATAAAATAAATCCTCGCTTCACCAGTCTGTTTATCATAATGATACTCTACCTCATTATAAACTGCCGAATAGTTTGGTCCCCTCTTCACATTTGTTTCATATACCCTTCTTGCTCCCTCTATCCATCTTCCTCTAGAATCCACTCTGTAGCCGTCCGGTGTCAAACAATCCACAAGCATGGCTCCATCTGCGCCCACATAATAAGTACCATCAATCCAGGTATCTGTCAGCGCTGCTCCATCACCACCATAATAATACCACTTTTGTGTACTATTCAATCGCCTCCAGCAATTTGTCCGCATATAGCCGTTCTCATCAAAACTATATCTTTTTCCATCGATTTTCATAGATTCATTTGCTGGATAACTCCCATCATCCTTTTGATACCACCACCCTGTTTCATTCTGCTGCCATGTACCTGCATAAGCAGACACTGCAAATCCAACAGACAACACTGCCGTTGTCGCCAATACAGTAGTTACTCTTTTGAAGTTCATCATATTCTTCTCACTCCTCGTACAAAATTTCATTTAACTCTGTTCCACAATACTATTGCTTATTTAAAATCGCGATTCAATCTCTTGTGAAAGTGAAATCCCATATTTTAATATAAATTTTCTTATTTCCATTATCTGGCTGACGATTTCTGAATAACGTGTACTATTTTCATCTGCTATACTGTCACTCTCACGCCAAAGTTTAAGACAATAATCAGATAATGCGCCTGACAAAACTTCTTTTTCTTTCGTTGATAAATTTTGAGTCATCGTTTTTACACCCCACTTTCCATACTTCTCAATACCTATCGATTCGCTTTTTCATAATAAGCTACAGCCATTATACTTGAATTCGCTGGCCATCCGTAGAAATCAACGGCATCTGCAATTTCAAATGTGGTCTCTATCCCTACTCTTCCATCTTCTCCTCCTTTATTTAAGTGCTTTATGTTTATACTATTATAAACCCAAAGTTTATATTTTGTCTATACACTTTTAGTATATGGAGGTATAAACTTATAATGAATAGTGCTGAAAGACTAAAAAATTTACGTGAACATTACCAACTATCGCAAAACGACGTTGCAAAAATCTTGAAAGTTTCTCCTGCTTTAATCAGTTCATACGAACGAGGTGAACGTACTCCTAGTCCTCAAAAGTTATCTTCGCTTGCCGATTTATACCACACCACAACGGACTACTTGCTTTGTCGCAATAGCAACTATGATGATGCCTTGTTTATCTCTGTTAATGGATTGACAACAAAACAAATAAAATTGTTAAGAGAATTAATTGACACTATGAAAAAGTAAATAAGAGGTAACAAAAAGATAGTTAATTTGCTTTTTGTTACCTCTTCACTCTTCACAATGGTGCTGATATTTACTTTTTCCGTCGCTTACTACTCAAATAAGCAACAAATTTTTGAAAATCAATGATCTCTTCTTTAGAGAGTATACCCTCAAACGCTTTCATACATTTTTCCACCCACTCCTTTTCAAATGTTTCAACATTGCCTGCGATATAGCTATCAAAATCCTCTCTGGTCTCCCATTCCAAATCTGTTACATCTTTATCATCTTCCAAAGCACTAACAACTAAATCCCAATATTTAAACATCTGACTTTCGAGTCTTAGCATTCTATAGATTTCACTTAAATCACAATTTATATCATAAGTTACCATTTTTTGATACTGGTCTAATTTACTAAAAACATCACTCTCAGATTTACCTTTCTCCCTTAAAAGCAAACCAAAAATTATTCTTCTGTCATCCATCCTATTAATAGATTTTAATTTTTCTTTAATTTCCTCTAACTTTTGCGGAATTGCTGCAAATTGTTCCCAAACCTCCAAATCATCTGAAATTGGTTCAATCCCCATTGCTTCGCAAATTTTTTGAGTGGATTCTATCACCTTTTTTGCTTCCTGTTTAGTTTTCTCTGTAAACATCTTTGACCTCCTAGTATAAATTTTAGAATTTTAATTCACTAATCATTTTAATGATCTTGTTGCCGTTTGTCTTTGGCATTTTACAAGAAATTTACAAAAAATGGGTTTAGGTGTCAAAAGTCCAATCTTTTCGGTGCTTTGAAAAAATATATTTTTGACAACTGAACCAAAATTATGTTTTTAATGCCAAAGACCTTTTACTCTTTTTTTGTTATTATCAAGCCATGATAGCTATCAAAATATCGAAAGGAGGTGATACCACGGACACACCAATCTCTGACCTCATAGGCTTTATTTGCCATCTACCCAAAGGCGAATTTTACCGCTTTGAAAACGGGTTGTTGCAAACCTATCAATGCAACGAAATGAGGGGAAATCTTTACCTCAATGATTCTCCCGTTTTGAATTACCGCATTGAAAGCCCAGACAAAATTTCTATAAATTTTGCCGACAAAAGTACTGGACATATTGGATATGACGCTTTTTCCTTCAATTCTACCGACAATGTAGATTCCATCTTAAAAGCTGCACCAGATTATCCCGTTGCCCGCCAAATAGTTACTTATTTCCACAATCTACTTAAAGCAAAAAAGGAGAAAATTTTATGTTAAAACCTAGCGATCTTGAAATCGAAAATTATAACGCATTGGCATTAAGCAGTCATGGACTGTGCGTTGGTGTACACTCATACAAAGAATATAAAAATGGTGTCGCCGGAGAAATTGCTGGATATGCCTATGATCTTGTTCTTCCTGCAAGAAAATTTGAACATATCACAATGAAAGTCCCTGGCGCAGCTCTGATTGCCCCTGACGTATTCAATGCACCAAATGTAACAGTAAAGATTGAAAACATTCAGGACTTTCACGCCCGCTGGTACAAGATTGCCACTATGTCTGATTATTCTCTCTCCTGCAAGGCGAGCGGATTTTCAATCGCAAAATAAGGAAAGGATACTCATGAAAAACTGGTTGGAGCAATTCGACCGTTTGACTGATGGAATTGTCGAGGGATTGAAAAATATCCCTCCGCTTTTCCATGCTAATAAACGGTTGATAAACAAATTGATTCTATTTATTTTAGCGTTAATAACTGGACTTATGGCTGTTATCTGGATTTTCTCTGCACTTATAGAATCTGTAGTCAAACTCTGGAATCAAAACAAAGAGTTTATCATCATTATTTTTGTAATCATGTGTATGATTTACAGTTCCATCGCTACACAAATCGATAAACGGCATAAAGAAAAGAACCTTCACTTAATGGAAGAATTAGAACGCCAGCAAAAAAACTCTTCGATACAATATACATACCTGCGTTTATTCTTATATAAGATTCTGGATGAACGTCTATGCAATTTAATTGAAGTGGCAAAACCTGTTACCCCGAATCTGTTGAATGCTGTCACTCCCATTACGATAGATGATAAACACGCAATCGTCTATTACAATTTTCAAGTCCATAAGCTGAAAACGCTCCCATTTTCGCAAGGTACAGATTATGTAAAAAACCTGATTTCTTCACACGTTATCGGTAAGGCGCAAATCGATGGTATTGAGGGCATTACCGCCCCCGTTGGTGATAGCCTGATTACTCCCGTGTATGTGGACGCTGTAAAAGACCTCGGTTCAACGGCTGTCATCGTATTAGTTTTAGACTGTGATGCATACCGGAAATTTAAGGAAATGCAAGGGCATACCATACAGACACGAGAACTCGTTGAGCACATCTAAGGAGAAATTATGATACTTGGCTATAGTCTTATAGACTGGGAAGAATACGGAATCAAAACACCCGTGCTGACTAACATCTGTAAAAATCCCCATTGCCTGATTGCTGGAAAATCCGGCAGTGGGAAATCCCAGAGTTTTTTATGGTATGCTTATCATTGCCTGACAGAGCAGGAAAGCCTTTTATATCTGGCAGATTTTAAATCAGGAAAAGAATATCAGGTTCTCAAAGAATGCCCTTCTTACTCGTATGCGGATAATGCGATTGAAATGATAAACAACTATTACAAGTTGTATGCCATTATGCGGAAAACTCCATTTCCTGATATTCCTCATGTTACTTTAGCAATAGAGGAATGGTTTGGCTTGCTTTCCTATATCGAAAGCAAAGACAAAAAACAAAAAAACGACCTTATGGCTAAAGTCGGGGAAATCCTTGCATTAGGCAGAGGAATCGGCAATGGAATCGGTATCTTTCTTATGGTACAAAGAGCTGACAGTTCCAACTTTTCAGCAGGAAGTCGAGAACAATTCCAAAACATAATATCTTTCGGACGTTTAAGCAAAGAACAGAAAACCATGCTCTTTTCCGGGGAAGAACTGGGCAACGCCCGGAATTATAAAACGGGTCAGGGAATCGTACTAATTGACGGTCAGGCAAATGCCACGGAAATTATTGTTCCCTGGGTTCCTGAACAGGAAACATTACTGCAACATATACGACAATATATGGACAAGCAACCCAGCATACAGGAATTAACCCGTGAACTTCTGTCAACTGCAGGCGATGCGGAGCAATCGACGGAAGTTGACCGGGGCGGTCAGCGTAGCTGATTGCCCCCATGCCGAAGTTGCTAGTATTACCACAACTTCGGTGTCAGTGTCAGAAACTAAAAGAATCCTTTAAAATCAATGGTTCCGGCATATTTCCGATTGTGTCGGCTCTGTGTCGGAACATAGAAAGGAAGTACCATGACAACCAAAAGGAAAAACACAAATAATAACCGGCGTAGCCGAAAGTACCAATTAACATTTAATAACCCGGAAAAGCACAAGAATTGCTCCCATCAGGCGATTAAGGAAAAGCTGTCCGGTTGGGAGAATATCGTTTACTGGTGTATGTGTGATGAAATTGCAAAGGCTCCGCATACCCATCTGTTTGCACAATTTAAAAATCCTGTCTACTTTTCCAGTATTAAAAAAGCCTTTCCATCTGCCCATATCGAAGAAGCACAAGGAACCGCGGAAGAAAATCGGGCATATATCCGTAAAGAGGGCAAGTGGGAAGATACAGAAAAGGAAACCACGAATTTAAAAGATACCTTTGAGGAATGGGGAACCATGCCACAAACGGGACAGGGGCGAAGAAGTGATTTAGCCAACCTTTACCAGATGATTAAGGACGGCTATTCCAATGTGGAGATTCTGGAAATCAATCCTGACAACCTCCTGAACCTACAGCACATTGACAAGGCACGTTTAGAGATACTTTCCAGCCGTTACAAGGCAGAACGGCGCATGAATCTATTAGTGACTTATGTAAGCGGTGCAACCGGCTTTGGAAAATCAAGATATATCCTTGATAATCACGGCGATCCCAATGTGTACCGGGTAACGGACTACAAGCACCCATTTGACACCTATTCCGGGGAAGATGTAATCGTCTTTGAAGAATTTAGAAGCGATTTGCCTATTGGGAATATGCTGAATTATCTTGACATATATCCTCTGCAACTTCCTGCAAGATACAATAACCGGCAAGCCTGTTATAACTTCGTGTATATTGTTTCTAACTGGAAATTAGATGACCAGTACCATAATATTCGCTTGGAACAGACAGAGACTTGGAACGCTCTTATACGGCGTATTCACAAGGTAAGAATATACACGGCTCCCGGTGAATGGCAGGAATATGACACTACTGATTATCTGCATGGATTCCAGCCGGTTGACAGGGCAGATACACCATTTAACAATTAAATTTGACAGGCGTTGGGACTTCGCAATATACGCTGATAAAACTACTTTAAACCAAAAAACAATAAAGAAAATAGCCATACTTACAAATTATAAAATCATAAACCATATCAAATTTCAATCAAACAATCCCACAAAAAATCTTTGTTCCCTTCGCCTGTTGCAAGGCGGCGTATATGAATGACATTAAAAATACTTCGGAAATCTCCAATCTTTCTTTATTGAAAGAAGCCCTTGACTGCGGTATAATCAGTATAGACAGTGTGCTTGATACGCTTATGTCAACAAAGAGAGAACAAGTCCGTAAAATACATACTTACGCCATCACACCGCCAGCAAAAGAGGGCGGACGGTGGCAGACCTGTTATAAAGGTTCAGACGGAAAACGAAAGAATATCAAGGCACAAACGGAAGATGAATTATTGGATAAGCTGATTCCGATATACTTCCAAAATTCGCACATTGACAAAATGACTTTTTACGAACTGTATGAGGAATGGTTGGAGTATAAACAGACCGTAACCAACAGCCCCAACACCATTAAACGGCATAAGCAGCATTACCATAAATATTTTGAACCGTCTGCTTTGCATGATAAGAAAATTAAACGGTTAGATGAATTACTACTTGAAACAGAGTGCAACCGCATTGTAAGGGAATTTAATCTTCCCCGTAAAGAATGGGGCAATATAAAGACAATCTTAAACGGTATGTTTGAATATGCTATCAGAAAAAAGTATCTCACCGAAAGCCCTATGGACAAGGTTCAGATTCTTGTCAAGTATAAGCAGGTAGTCAGGAAAACAGGAAAAACAGAAACCTATAATTCTGATGAACTGAAAGACTTGAACCAGTATCTTGACTGTAAGTGAAGTGCTATACTAATGTTGTAACAGGAGTGGCTAATAAGATATAATCAATCTTATAAAGAAAAGAGGTACACATTATGCCACAGAGTTACACCCCTGAATTTAAAAAGAAGATTGTCCGCCTTCACGAGGAAGAAGGACGCACTTACAAAAGCATCACTGCTGAATACGGCGTATCCAAAGCCAGTATTTCCAAGTGGTGCAGTGAATTTAGCAAAGAATGCCAAACAAAAGCCCTCGAAAATCCAGATATTCCAAATGAAATGGAACTTATGAAAGAGAATCTCCGATTGCGCAAGGAACTGGAAGAAGCAAAAAAGGAAAATCTCTTCTTAAAAAAAGCAGCGGCATTCTTTGCAAAGGAAATCGATTAGAGGCTTATCGATTTATTGAGCAATATCATGAGTTGTTTGGTCTACGGTGGCTCCTTCGCAGGCTTGAAATCTGTCCAAACGCGTATTATAACTACCGGAAACACAGGAAGGCGGATTATTATGCCAATAAAGCAGAAGTACACGCGCAGATTCAGGAAATCTATCATATCCACAATGGTGTTGATGGTTACCGGAGCATGAAAGTCTATCTGGAACGCAGAGGCTACTCTTACAGTACAGCTACCGTTCATAAATATATGAATACAGAGCTGGGACTCCATTCCATTGTCCGCCCAAAGAAGCCTGAATATGAGCACGGAAAACCGCATAAAATATTCGACAATAAACTTAATCAGGATTTCACAGCAGATGAAATCAACCGGAAATGGTGTACGGACTTTACATATCTGTTCCTTTCGAATCATGAGGTACGCTACAACTGTACCATACTAGATTTGCACGACCGAAGTGTGGTTGCCAGCATTACAGACCGCAGGATCACCAGCAATCTTGCCATTCGAACACTCCAGAAAGCATTGGAATCCCAACCGCCCATCAAAGGTGGCCTGATTTTGCACTCAGATCAGGGATCGCAATTTACATCAAAGGCATTCGTTGAATTCTGCGAGTCAGTAAATGTGACACAGAGTATGAGCAAGGCAGGATATCCGTATGACAATGCACCGATGGAGCGTTACTTTAACACACTGAAAAACGAGTGTACAAATCTATATGAATTTGAAACAGAAAAAGCACTCTATCAAAAAGTAGAAGAATTTGCATATGTTGACTACAATCATGTGCGTCCGCACAGTTTTAATGATTATCGTACACCATACGAAGCCCGGATGGCAGCGTAACTGATTCATGATATTTTTTAGCCACAAGTGTTACAAAAATGCTTGACCACAACAAAGTATACAGAAACAGAAGATACCGCTTTCCTAGCTGTCAAGTTAAATTTTCTACTTGGCTTACGGGTGGGGGAACTGGTAGCCCTGAAATGGGACGATTACATCAATATCAACCATTTGCATATTATCCGTGAAGAAGTCAGAAATCAGGTTACAAACCAATATGAGGTAGTGGAGCATACAAAGACGAACCGTGACAGATTCGTGGTTCTGGTTCCGAAAGCAATCAATATCCTGCAAAAGATTGAGCGTACCGGCGATTACATTTTCATGAGGGACGGGGAACGGCTTACATCAAGGCAGATTGCCTATGTACTGGAAAAGTATGCGGAACGTCAAGGACTGTCTACAAAGTCTACCCACAAAATGAGAAAGACGTTCGCAAGTAATCTTAACGCCAGCGGTGTGCCCCTCGACTGTATACGGGAACTTCTGGGACATAGCAACTTGAATACCACTCTAGGATATATCTACAATCCATTGACAGAGAAAGAAACTTATGACCTCATATCTAAGGCTTTGTAAGCTGTCTACAACTGTCTACAGCCTGAAAGACACACAAAAATAGCGGAAGTCCTTATAAATCAAGGCTTCCGCTACCAATAAAAAGAGCGCGAGACGGGACTCGAACTTTATCGCCTTTTCTCCATCAGGACAGAATGAGAAGTGTCTACAACTGTCTACAATATTTTGGAGAACGCAAAAGGCTGAAACCCCTTGTAAATCAAGGAAATTTCAGCCCATGTAAAAAGCACGAGACGGGATTCGAACCCGCGACCCTCGCCTTGGCAAGGCGATACTCCACCACTGAGCCACTCGTGCAACAAAGTATTCTTATGAACATCGTCATTATATACCAATCCAGGCCTTTTTGTCAAGGTTTTTTCGTCATTTTACCCTCAAAACTATAACCATCCAGCCATACATCTTTCTTCCTGCCCGTCTGTTGCGGACAAGAAGCGCCGGGCGTCCTCCATATGGAGATACGGAGAGAAAAACGCTTTATAAAAGCATATTTTCAATGTTTTTCCCCGTCCAGGCCTCCCCATGGCCGAACAGTTGTCTGGAACTGTTTTTTTACAAAATCAAGGACCCCTTCATACAGCGCATCCCTGTTTTCTTCCGTGATGAAAAAACACCGGCAGCCAGGATGGGAGCGGACGCTGCTTAAAAAGGCCGTATCCCTGTCCTTCACTGCTGCGATCACCGGATCCCTCCCCCCAAGGCGCTCCAGAACAGCCCTGCAAAAAAATTCTGAAGAGGACTCCAGATATCCCAGCTCGTCCATGATCATAACGCTGCCAGCCTTTACGGGAGCCAGGATCCGCGGCGCATAGCGGTCAAATCCTTCCTTCACCGGAATCCCGCAGGTCTCTCCGCACAGGCCCACCAGATTCTCCTCTGTGGGCACATGCTCCGCCCCCGCATCATAAATATGGACCTGATCTCCTTCTTTTTCTGTCTCAAATCCCCATACCGGACGGTCCAGAGACTCCAGGACCCGCCGGATCAGGGTAGTCTTTCCAGCGCCTCTGGCGCCGACGATCAGTACGTTCATATCCGCTCCCTACTTTCCCGACTCGTATACATACAGGGAAAAACGGTCTCCGTTGATCAGCTGGATCCCGGCATACATGGGCTCTCCGTTCTCATCATAAGCCGTGCTCTTTACAAACAGAAGGTAATCCCCCTTTTTCACATCCATCAGAGCTGCCTCTTCCGCCGTGGCCCGGCACAGCTCGATCATCTTTTCCGAGCTGGCAACCTTTGCTCCGGCCTTTTCCTTCAGGCACTCGAACATGGACCCATTATTCAGATCCTCCTCCAGAAGGAAGGCGTATTTCAAAGGGAAATAGCTTTTCTCCACCTGGACCGGCTCTCCGTCTGCCAGGCGGAGTCTGGAAATATAGACCACATTGCTGCCCGGCTCGATCCCCAGCCGGTCGGCCACCTTTTTATCCGCCATGATCAGCCGGTTCTCCAGGACCTGTGCCCCCGGCTTCACGCCCATCTGCTCACACATTTCCGTAAAGCTCTGGAGCTTTTTCATGTTTCTTGAATATTTCGGCTTTGTGACAAACGTTCCTTTTCCCTGCTTGCGCACCACCAGCCCCTTTTCCATCAAAGAGCCCACGGCCTTACGCACCGTGATCAGACTGACTCCATATTCTTTGGCCATCTCAGCCTCGGTCATGATCTTATCGCCGGGCTTATAGACGCCGTTTCTGATACTGGTTTCCAGCTCTTCCATGAGCTGCACATACAAAGGCGTGATCGCATCCTGTTTCAGCATAACGTTTATCCCCCTGTTCCATATTTTCTATGTACTCCCGCGTGATACCTTCCCTATTCTAATATGAAGCAGTCAAAATGGCAAGTCAAATAAAAAAGAATACCCGCGGCAACAAGGAGGAATGCCGGAGATCCGGCCTGCCGCGGGTTCAGACATATATGAGATTTTTCGTTTATTCTTCCTAGAAGGCGATGCCGTGGCCAAACGCGCCGTTCACCAGGCACGTCTTTGCCGCAAACTCTGCTCCCGCTTCCATGGCCGCATGGATATCCTTCTTCTCCAGCATGGCCAGCAGAAAGGCTGTGGCAAAGGAATCTCCGGCTCCCAGAGTATCCACCGCATCCACCAGCTTCGGCTTCTGGGTGTAATACTGCTCTCCGTCATAGATCAGGGAACCCTTTCCGCCCCTGGTCGCCACGGTCATACGGCAGCCCCTGGCCTTCAGAGCCTCACAGAGCTTTTTGATCTCTTCCTCCGACGTGTCGCCGCAGGAGGCAAAGGCGATATCCACCTGGGGCCCGATGTTCTCAATATAATACTCCTGGTTCCACCGGCCGGACATATCGTAGGAAATAGGAACCCCCGCCTCACGGAGCTTATGGAGCTCTCCATCCAGATGGCCGTTGCAGCTGGTATGAATCAGCTTAAAGGTCCGGATATAATCCAGGTCCTCCTTCGTCAGCTCCAAAGGATGTTCATTAACGATGCCGCCCTTGTTGCTCATGATAAATTCCCTGTCGCCATCCACCAGGCGTACCTTGGCATAGCCGTTTTCCCCGTCATACTGGCGGCACCGGGAATGGTCCACCCCCAGCTCATCCAGAGTCCGGATCACATGATCCGCCACCTCATCCCGGCCAAATACGCCCATATAAGCCGCATCTGCTCCCAGCATCTTTGCATAGACCGAAAAGTTCATGGCCTGGCCGCCGGGATACATGATCTTTGCAGGATAATATTTATCGCACACATTATCCCCAATGCCGATGACTTTCGTTTTCATTAATACTCAACCTTCCACATATATCTTCTGTGATCCATGGAATGGCCTCTCACCTCGGCCATCTGTGCCACATAATACCGCTCGATGGGGATCAGTACCACCGGGTTGAAGAACTCTGCCACGTCGGCATCGATACGGCCCTTGTTTAATTCCTTAAAGTCAATGACAATGAAATTCTCTGCATATGTATTTAAGAATTTCAGGCATCTTTCATCCAGGGCACGGGTACGGCCTTCACTCATAATGAGGATCATCGGAAGCTTCTTATCTGTGGTCTCGAAGGGACCATGGAAATATTCGCCGGTATGGAGGCAGACAGCGTGCTTCCACTGCATCTCCATAAAGTGACAGCAGCACATGGAGTAGGCTACGCCATAGTTGGGACCGGAAGCCAGTACATAGAATACAGGCTCGTCTTTTTCCTTATCTGCCCATTCCTTTGCGGCTGCCAGGCAGTTTTCCTTTCCTTCTGCCACGATCTCATCGATGTATTTGTATGCCTCCATGGCCTTATCGTATTTGTCCCAGCCCTCAAACTGGTGCAGCAGTTCAAAGCCGATCCGTAAGGAGTTGGCCTGGTTGGAATCGCTGTAAACCTGGTCGTCTCCATTGGAATAGGTAACCACATACTGGCCCACCTTTGCCATTCCTGTATCCATATTTCCAGTCATGGCAATGGTGATGGCTCCGATGGAGTTGGCCTTTTTCACAGCCTCTACGGTTTCTGCCGTTGCCTTTAAGGAACAGATCACAGCCACACAGCGGTCGTCCAGCTCCTTGGGAGTCGCATGAACGAACTCATTGCTGGTGTAGGTGGTGGCACTGAAGGTCTTTGCCTCGCTCTGAAGCAGGTAAAGTCCCGGGAAAATGGCTGCCTTGGAGCCGCCGCAGGCTACAAAATAAACATGCTTAAGACCGCCCTTTTTATCCAGGGTCTCCTTGATCTCGGCTACGATTTCTTTTACTGTTTTTGTCATTTTTCTTCCTCCTCAAAATGCGTCAGTGATTTTCCACTAACAAAGATCTACAAAATATTTAAATAATTCTGTGCCGTCCGGCCCAAAAGCCGGATTCGGCGCATCTCCCCGCATCCGTTCCGGATGGAACTGGACGCTGAAAACAGGAAGTGCCTTGTGTTCAATGGCCTCAATGATCCCATCCAGAGATCTGGCAGTCACCTTTACATCCGGTCCCACTGCATCTGCGCAGTCCCGGTGAAAGCTGTTGACCAGAAGCTTTGGACCATAAAGGCGTTTTAAGATCGATCCGTCTTCTGCGACGATCTCATGCTGGATCCCCTCCGAGTGCTCCACTGTATGCTTCCTCGGAAAATTCAGCATATTGTGGCCGCCCAGGGCCGCGTTGACCAGCTGGTGGCCTCGGCAGATCCCCATAATGGGCTTCTTCCTCTTAAAAAATTCCTCAAAGGCAGCAAATTCCATCTCATCCCGGATCACATTGCATCCGGCCTTGAGGTTGTGGGCCACATTGGCATCTCCATCAGCCAGGTTATTGAAGGTATCGCCAAACCTGGAGGGATGGACGCTTTCTCCTCCGGTAATAAGAAGACCGTCAGCCATTTCCGCGTACTCCGCAGCCAGCTTTGTGCTTCCCATCATCACCGGAACGCCTCCGGCAGCCACAATGGCATTCATGTAAGCTGTATTTAAAATAAATGACGGCACCCCGCGGCTGTTGTTCCCCAGCATGCCGGTTACAAGAATGATCTTACCCATGGGTTTTTCCCCTTTCTTTTCCATTTTCCTCCATTATACTACATGCCTCTGCTTCCATCAATGGTACAGGAAACAGGAAACACTTCGCTTTGCTCCATTCTCATCTGTAAGCTCCACAAGCTTCGGCGCTTCTTTATGGCACCGCTCCGTTGCATAAGCGCACCGGGTAGAGAACAGACAGCCTTTAGGCGGGTTCAAGGGACTGGGAACCTCGCCCTGAAGGATGATCTCATCCTTTTTTGCATGAATATCCGGGACCGGGATCGCGGAGAGGAGAGCTCGTGTATAGGGGTGGAGTGGATTTCCATAGAGCTGCTTTTTATCTGCAAGCTCCATGATCCGTCCCAGATACATGACAGCTACCCGGTCGCACAGGTATTCTACCACACTCAGATCGTGTGAAATAAAAATATAGGTAAGGTTCCGCTCCTTCTGTAAGTCCTTCAGCAGGTTCAGCACCTGGGAACGGACGGAAACATCCAGAGCAGAAACCGGTTCATCGCAGATCACAAGTTCCGGATCATTGATCAGCGCCCTGGCGATCACCACGCGCTGTCTCTGGCCTCCGGACATTTCGTGGGGATATTTTTCCAGGAATTTCTCACTGAGCCCCACCTCATTCAAAATATCGATGACTTTTTTCAATTTTTCTTCTTTTGTATATTTTCCAGATACGTCCAGCGGCGTCATCACCGACTGAACGACCTTCTTTTTCGGATTCAAAGAGGCATAGGGATCCTGGAAGATGATCTGGATCTTTTCACGCAAAGGACGCATCTGCTTTTCCGTATAATTGGTAATGTCCTCTCCATGAAATAAAATCTGGCCTCCGGTGATATCATGAAGCTTCAGGATGGTTTTCCCAAGGGTAGACTTTCCGCATCCAGACTCTCCCACCAGGCCTATGATCTCGCCCTGGTTCACAGTCAGATCGATCTGATCCACCGCCTTCACGGAGATATCCTCGCCGTTCCTCACCTTTTTTACCGGGTAATACTTTTTCACATTTCGTATTTCTAGCAACGGAGCAGCCATCAGTTTTCACCTTCCTTCCCGTACAGGAAGCAGCGTACCATATGACCGTCCACTTCCCGCATTCCCGGATCCTTCTTTCTGCACTGTTCCGTGGCGTGCTGGCATCTGGTACAGAACCGGCACCCCTCAGGCATCTCATCGAGGCCGGGAACCGTTCCCTCGATGGTGTATAAATGCTCCTCCTGTCCGCTTCCAAGCTTTGGAATGGAATTCAGGAGACCAATGGTATACGGATGCTTCGGATGATCAAAAATATCCTCTGCCGTACCGTATTCCACAGATTTTCCTGCATACATGACCATAACATGGTCTGCCACCTCTGCCACCACGCCCATATCATGGGTGATCAGGATCACAGAGGTATTGGATTCTTTCGTCAGAGTCTTGATGATCCGCAGGATCTGGGCCTGGATCGTCACATCCAGAGCCGTCGTCGGCTCATCTGCGATCAGCAGCTTGGGGTTGCAGAGCAGTGCCATGGCGATCATCACACGCTGCCGCATCCCTCCCGAAAGCTGATGGGGAAATTCCCTGATCCTCTGTTCCGGAGACGGGATCCCCACCCGCTTCAGCATCTCCACACACTGATCCAGCGCATCCTTTTTTGAGATCTGTTTGTTGTGGGTGCGGATCATCTCCAGCATCTGATCCCCGATCCGGTATACCGGATTCAGGGAAGACATGGGCTCCTGGAAGATCATGGAGATCTCATTTCCCCGGATCTCTCTCATTCTGGCTTCCGGCGCCTTCACCAGATCCTCTCCATCAAAAAGGATCTGACTGTCCTCGTCAATGATACTTACAGCAGGGGGGACCAGCCGCAGGATCGACGTAGCTGTCACGCTCTTTCCACATCCGGATTCTCCCACGATGCCTATGACCTTTCCCTTATCCAGGGAAAATTCCACGTTTTCCACTGCTGTCAGCTTCTTTTTTCCGACGTTGAAAGAAACCTTTAAGTTTTTGACTTCCAGCAATCGTTCCTCCATTTGTATCCCTCCTGCTTATATTCCCGCGGGGCCGGAGAAGCCCCGGCTCCCGCGTTATAGTTCCAAATCCTTATTTTGCTACGGACCACTCCCATACCTTCTGGTTATTTACGCCGCCTTCAAATCCATTGTAGCCCTGGAAACGGTCGGATTTTACGCTGAAGCTGTAACCGCTGTACAGCATCACCAGCGGCATTTCATCATACAGAAGCTCCTGGTAGTCGTTGATCAGTTCTTTTCTCTTTGCTTCATCCAGCTCTGCTGCAATGGCATCCTGGATCTCTGCATATTTTGTATCTGTGATCTGGCAGTATGTGGCGTTTTTGTTGTCATAGTAGCCGGCCATCCACAGCGGATAGTCCATGGCCGTGGAGCCGCAGATACCAAGATCATAGGTTCCATCCTGAAGACCGGAGAACATGGTAGCCAGCTCCACCGTCTGTACCTCAATGTTAATGCCTGCTTCTGCCAGGTTCTGCTGGATCACAGCAGCCATGCTCTCACGGGCAGAGGTAACGACCATTTTCAGAGTCTTGCCAGAATCCCATCCAGCCTCTGCCAGGAGCTCTTTGGCCTTATCTACATTTCTTTCCCATTTGGTTCCAAACTCATACTGGGAGCCCGGGATGATGCAGGTGGTTGCCGGAACGCCCTGTCCCTGGAGAGACTGGTCGATCAGCATCTGCTTATCGATGGCATAGCTCATGGCCTGACGTACCTTCTTATCCGGTACGTTCTGGTTGTTGATCAGGAATACAGCAACTGTCGTCGGCTCTGCAGACTGCTCTACATTAAGCCCCATATCCTTGGCTGCCAGGGCATCGTCCACAGTGGGAGCCTGGTAGAAGCCGTCCATCTCGCCTGCTGCAATGGAGGTGATCGTATTGGTGGCAGCGATCACTTTTAAGACCAGCTTGCCGAACTTCGGCGCGCCCATATGGTAATCTGCAAAGGACCCCAGCTGCAGCTCACTTCCGGAAAGCTCGGAGATGAAGGTACAGGGACCAGAGCCCACCGGAGCCTTCCAGAAATCACTGGTCTTGATCTCCTCCGGAGCCATATCCTTTAAAAGATGCTCTGGAAGTACATAGAAATATTTGTTGTGAAGGATCAGCCAGTCCTCCACCGGGATCACGCTCTTAAAGTTGATCTTTAAGGTGTAATCATCCACAGCTTCTACCTGGACAGATTTTTCACTTTCTTCTGTTCCTGTGTCGTCCGTTCCAGCCCATGTATTGAATTCACTTCTTAAGCCGTAATCAAATTTCGGGTTGGTGATCAGCTGTGCAGTGAACACCCAGTCGCTGGCTGTAACCGGTTCTCCGTCATGCCATTTGGCATTCTCATCCAGATGGAAAACAGCAGCTTTTCCGTCGTCTGCGGATTCCCAGGACTTTGCTCCCCTTGGAGTTACATCGGTTCCGGCCTCTTCAATAAAAGCCAGACGGTCATAAAGCTTGTCGCAGACCAGATTCTGGTAAATGGAACCGGAAGAGGAGCCGTAGGGATTGATGGTATCCCACGCCTGGGTCATACCGTAGGTGATCACATCCTGGGAATAATCGGCGTCTGCCGCTGCCTCTGTGGAGCCGGCCTCTGTTTCTGTCTTTCCAGCCTCTGTCTTCTCAGCTCCGGCCGCTGCCGTCGTCTCCCCGGCACCGCCTCCGCCGCAGCCAGTCAGAAGGCTGGCCGCCATAGCTGATGCCATGGCCAGACTTAAAAGTTTTCGTGTAGTTTTCTTCATGATCTTGTTTCCTCCTTAACTTTATTGAATCATTTTATTTATTCCTTTGTTTTCGGATCCAGTGCGTCCCGCACGCCTTCTCCGATGAAGTTAAAGCCGATGACCACCAGGATGATGCAGATTCCCGGAGGAAGCCATACCCAGGGTCTGGCAGTCAGCACCAGAAGGTTCTGGGCGGCAAAGATAATGTTTCCCCAGGAAGCCTGCGGTGTCTGCACGCCCATGCCCAGGAAGCTTAAGGATGACTCGGTCAGGATCGCTCCCGCCACCCGGAAGGAGATATTCGCCCAGACCGGCGGGATCGCGTTGGGAAGAACCTCAGAAAATAAGATCTTCTTTGTGCTGACTCCCACAGCCCTGGCTGCCTGTATATATTCCCGCTCCCGGATCGAGAGCACGTTTCCATAGATCAGCTTGGCGATGGCCGTCCACCCAAGCACACCGATGACAACTGTTACCGTAAGGATCGAAGGACCAAACACTGCCACCAGAACCAGGATCAGTACCATGGACGGGAAAGACATGAATGCATCCGCTGTACGCATAATGATGGATTCTGCTGTTCCCCGGAAATATCCGGCGATCAGTCCCAGGGGAATGCCGATCAGTACGGAGATGATCGTGGAGGTGATCCCTACAAACAGGGAAATGCGACCTCCATATAAAAGCCTTGCAAACAGGTCCCGGCCCACATCGTCCGTTCCCAGGATATGGGCATCAGACGGGGGCTTATTGAACCCGGCGGCCCGGTCGGTGGTATATGGGTCCAGGTCTGCAAAAAGGGGGATGAACACCACTGCTAAAACTAAGATCGTTACGATAGCCAGGCCCAGCATCGCTTTCTTGTTATGGATAAACTTTTTCATAGCCTGGCTGTTCCGTATTTCTTTCATGGTCTTTTTCACATTCCCACCCCCTTCTATTTAAACTTGATCCGCGGATCCAGGGCCGCATAGATCAGGTCCAGGATCAGATTTGCCACCAGCACCACACCGCAGATCAGAACTGCCACACCCATGATCACCGGGTAATCGCGGCTGGTAATGGCCGTGATCATCAGGCTTCCGATACCTGGCCATGCAAAGATCTGCTCAGTCACCACCGCTCCTCCGATCAGGAACGGGATCGAAAGGCTGATGGTAGTCACAATGGGGATCAGCGCGTTCCGGAATGCATGCTTTAAAACGATGACCACATTGGTAAGTCCCTTGGAACGGGCCGTTTTAATGTATTCCTCATTTAAAACCTCCAGTACGCTGGATCTGGTCTGCTTAATATAGTTTCCGATGGGCTGGATCCCGCAGACAAACGCCGGCAGCGCCAGATGATGCAGAAGGTCCAGCAGGTTCCCGCTCATACCGGAGGACTGCATTCCACTGGTGGGGAACCATTTCAGTTTCACAGCTAAAACATAGATCAGTAAAAGGCTTAAGAAAAAGTTGGGGACCGACGCGCCAATGAACGAAATAAAGGTACTGATGTGGTCCCAAACGGAATTCGGCTTATACGCAGAGATGATACCCAGGGGGACTCCCACCAGCATAGCCGCAAGAATACCTGTACCCGTGAGCATCAGGGACGGCATGATCCTCTGAGAGATCATCAGACTGACTTCCTGGGAAGTCCGGTAGGAGATGCCAAAATCTCCGTGAAGCAGATCTCCCAGCCATATGAAGTACCGGATAACAATGGGTTTATCCAGTCCCATGGAAATCTTTAAGGCCTCCAGATCACTCAGGGACATTTCACCCGAAGCCGCAAGAACCGAAAGCGGACCGCCCGGCGCCAGGTTGATCAGTGTGTAGATCACAAATGTAATTCCCAGAAAAACCGGGATCGCATACAGCAATCGCTTTAATATGTACCGAAACACGCGAACTCCTCCTCTTCATATGTTTTTCACTAGAACATACTATATCATTATATATAGTTATATGTCAAGGTGAATATTTATATCTGTATATAATTCTCACTTTTTCATCATTCTGCACAAATCCAGGAACCGCGTTTTATGGAACATAACAATAATATGAAAGGAGAACTTCACCATCAGCTTCCCCCGGTCCGTGGATATCCAGCCCATTCAGCTCCTGCCTCTCCTCCCCATCCCCCCTTCAAACCTCCAAAATGAGTCCCTTTGGGCAATATCCCTGTTTTTTTCTCCCAATGCCCAAAATTCCGTCTGATTTTGGGCATTGGGAATGCCTCTTTTTGTTTTATGCCCAAAATCTCAAGACTTTTTGAATTTTTCCCAGAAAAAACAAAGATTTTTGGGTACTGGTGAAAAAAAGCGGCTTATATACCCAATCTCGTCATCAGAACCCCCACCCCCCTATCCACCCCAAAAGAGAAAATATGCAAAAAAAGCCGCCCGGCAGACCAGATTTCCAGTCTGCCGGGCGGCTGCCCTTTTATCTTATTCAGTTTCCAGACGGCTTCCGCCTCTGGCCAGGGGACTGCCCCCGTATTCCCAAGCACCAGCCAGGCAATTATTCTGCCGCCGGAGCCTCCTCTGCCTCAGAAGCAGCTCCTCCTCCGCGTTTTCCGTCGGTGATCCGGAATACGATCTCATCGCTGTTGACCTGAAGCGCCAGCTTCTCACTCTTTAACTCCGGAATATCCCCTACGGTCACAATGGTTCCCACAGGCATACCGTCCACGTCGATTTCCAGCGTATCGATCATATCTGCCGGAAGAGCCGAGTACGGAATCTTCATATTCAGCTTCTCCAGGACCGCCGTCACCTTATCCGCGTTCACCAGCACAATATCGATCACGCTGTTGACCGCCTGGTCTGCCGCCAGAGCCTGGAAGCTGATCTCCAGGATCTCATGCTTTAAGTTGTCCAGAGATTTTTCTTTTATCTGTACAGGGATCACTGTTCCATCCAGATTCAGCTTCAGACGGCTGCCCTCACGAAGCTCCCGGACCAGCTGTCTGGCCACAGACTCTTCGATCTGAAGAGCCACCGGCTCCTTTAACATACCGCCGAAAACGCTTCCCGGAACGTATCCATTCCTTCTGAGCTTCTTTGCCTTCACTGTAAGATCCCTTTTTGTTACGTTAATGGTATTCATGTTTCCTTCCTCCTGTTTGATATTGATTTTGCTGCACCTGCGGCTCGTCCGCAGATTTCTGCCTTACCTACCCTTCCAGGGCCCCGGATTTTCCCGCCTTTCTCTGCGCGCATTCCACGCGCAAATAAAAAGAAGGGCTTTTCATACAGCACCTGATGGTGAAATACCAAAAGCCCTTCTTAATATGTAAGACGGTTCTTTTTTATTTATTTTTACGATAATTAGTATAGCACACTTAAAATGAAATGTCAAATTTTCTTCTCATCCTATTTTCGGCAAATTTTTCTCGATATATAATTTGAATTTTCAGAATAAATCTATTAACTGACTCTATTCCCGACACCCCCCTGTAAACACTGCCCAAAAGTCCTCTTGCGCTCCCCTCCCTCCTGTGTTACTCTAGGACCGGACCGGAAGGGCTTCCTCCCGGAACCCAATCAAAGGAATCGAGGGATCATCATGAAACGAATTTTGTCATTTTTAAAAAAGGACGCGGTGCTTACTGCAGCCTGGACGCTGGCCATCCTGTCCATGGCGGCCGTTCCGCCCAGCATCCGCTATATCAGTTACCTGGACCTTCACACCCTGGGGCTTTTATTCTGTCTCATGGCCACCATGGCGGGACTCCAGGCCATGGGATTTTTCCACCAGATGGGAGAAAGCCTTCTAATGCGCATACACAGTCTCCGGCAGCTGGAAATGCTCCTGGTCCTCCTGTGTTTTTTCTCCAGCATGTTCATCACCAATGACGTGGCGCTGATCACCTTTGTCCCCTTCGCCATTGAGCTGCTGAAAATGATCCGCCGCGAGGACAGGCTGATCCCTGTGGTCGTTCTGCAGACCATTGCCGCCAACCTGGGGAGCATGGCCACCCCCATCGGAAACCCGCAGAATCTCTACCTCTATTCCCACTACCATCTGGGAATGGGCGCTTTCCTCCGGATCATGCTTCCCTTTGCCCTCCTGTCCCTGCTGCTCATTCTTCTTGCGCTCCTGCGCGGGAAAAACCAGCCGCTTTCTTTCGGCCTGTCCGAAATGCAGACCGTTTCGGGAGCAGCGCCATTCTGCCGCAAAAGCCTTCTTTCCTATCTGCTCATGTTTCTTCTCTGTCTGGGAGCCGTAGGAAAATGGATCCCCATCCCATTCCTTCTGCTGGCGGTCGTCTGCCTCGGACTTTCCGCAGACAGCACCGTATTTTCAAAGGTCGATTACTCTCTTCTGATCACCTTTGCGGGCTTTTTCATTTTCATTGGGAACATGAAACAGATCCCCTGGATCAGCAGTCTGTTCCAGCAGCTGATCACCGGCAATGAGCTCCTCTGTTCCGTGGCGGTCAGCCAGGTCATCAGCAATGTCCCGGCGGCTCTCCTGCTGTCCGGCTTCACCGATCAGGGCGCCTCCCTCCTCATCGGCACAAATCTGGGAGGCCTGGGAACACTGATCGCGTCCATGGCCAGCCTGATCTCCTACAAATATGTAGCCAGGGATTTTCCTGGTCTCAAGGGAAAATACCTGGCGCACTTTACAGCCATGAATGTGCTCTTTCTGGCCATCCTTCTTCTGGCCACCGCAGCAGCCCCACAGAGCGGCCTTCTGTCGTAAAGCGCTCCTTTCCAGAATATAAAAAGCGGAAGCCCTCTGAAAACCAAGGCTTCCGCAGCAATAAAAAGAGCGGGTGATGGGAATCGAACCCACGTATCCAGCTTGGAAGGCTGGTGTTCTACCATTGAACTACACCCGCAGAGAAATATGAGAGGTCTGGGATGCCAGAGCGGCTTTCTTAGACCTTCTGTTTTTAATGCCCAGAGCCGGAATCGAACCAGCGACACGAGGATTTTCAGTCCTCTGCTCTACCAACTGAGCTATCTGGGCATATAAATCTGAAAATCCGAATCAATTCAAAATTTCCAAATTCTACTGGGCGGAGGTGGATTCGAACCACCGAAGCAAGTTGCAGCAGATTTACAGTCTGTCCCCTTTGGCCACTCGGGAACCCGCCCATATCATTCTGACAAGTCAAAATGATATCACAAAATCAATTAAAAATCAAGCACTTTTTCCTCAAAGATCATGGCACAGAAGGGACCGATCTCAACGGTCAGGATCCCGTCCCTGACCGGGTACGGGAGACGTCCCACATTGTACCGCTCCACGCTGGATTCCATGATCCGGTCCATGGAATCTCCGGTCACCTCTGCCTCCCATACAGGGATCTGAGCCCTCTGGGTAAAGCTCTCACTGTTGACCAGCACCACGCCCCGCTCATTTTCCTGGAATCTGCCGTAGGCGATCATACCATTCTCTGCCAGCAGCGGCTTAAAGGAGCCTGTCCGGAAGGCCCGGTTCCAATTGCGGATCCCCGCCAGATACCGGTGGAATTCCATCAGCTCCAGATCCTCCTGGCCCCAGGGGTATGTCCGCCGGCTGTCCGGATCCGTCCATCCGCAGACACCGGCCTCATCGCCGTAATAGATCGTCGGCGCCCCAGGCCAGGTCATCTGGACCACCACCGCCGCCCGGAAGATCCCGAGATTGATCCCCTCTGAGGCCGCCGCCTTCCCCCGGTAATCCAGCCGCCCCACCTGTCGGTTGGTCCTGGTAAGGAAACGGGAGTGATCGTGATTGGAGAGCTCGTTCATGGCCGCCATCATGGACGGTGTCTGCATCCGGCTCATATTGTAAAGCATGGTACACATAAACGCCTGGCTGTTCTGGTACAGATGGCCGTCGGCCCGGTCGCTGTGCTTTTCAAGCCCTGTTAAGAACCAGGAAAGAGGCTCCATGAAGGCATCGTAATTCATGATCGTATCCCACTGGTCGCCTCCGAGCCAGGAGGAGCCGTCTCCATAATGCTCTGCCAGGATCAGCGCGTCCGGGTTCGTCTCCTTCACCACCTTCCGGAAATCCCGCCAGAACTGATGGTTCATTTCCGGTGAGTGTCCCAGATCTGCCGCTACGTCCAGCCGCCAACCGTCGATGTTATATGGCGGCGACAGCCACTTCTTCGCAATATCCAGAACATATTGATATAACACCTCCGAGCCCTCATAATTAAGCTTTGGAAGGGTATTATGGTCCCACCAGCCCTCATAGGAGCCATTGTCGGGCCATCCGTTCTCATCCGAAAACTTAAAAAACTTCCGGTAGGGGCTCTCCGGATCCAGATAGGCTCCCGGCTCATAGCCGGATCTTCCGGCATATATCTTCTCCCGGTCCAGCCACTTATTAAAGGAGCCGCAGTGGTTGAACACGCCGTCCAGGATCACCCGCATGCCCCGCTTATGGACCTCTTCCATAAAACGGGCAAAAAAGGCGTCGCTGGCCTCCAGATTTTCCATATCCGTGGTCCGGACCGCATATTTTTCCGAGTGGCCGTTGTCGCTGTCATACTCGTCGGCCAGGCCCTCGGCCTCCTTTACGATCACCCCATAATGGGGATCCACATGCTCATAGTCCTGGGTGTCATATTTGTGGTTGGAGGGTGACACGAAGATCGGATTCAGATACAGCACCTCCACCTTCATGTCCTGGAGGTAATCCAGCTTGTCCCAGATCCCCTGGAGGTCACCGCCGTAAAACCGGTCCACATCCAGCACTGACAGATCCTCTCTCCAGTCGTCGATCTTCATCACCGGGAAGCCAATGTAAATATACTCGTCTGAAACCACATCATTATCCGGATCGCCGTTGCAGAACCGGTCAATGAAGATCTGGTACATGAGAGCGCCCTTGGCCCAGTCCGGCACATGAAAGCCAGGAGTAATGGCAAACATCTGCTGTCTCTGTATATCCTTCGTTACTCCCAGCCGGTTGTAAAGACAGGTCTCTCTGCCTTTTTTTATCTCAAAATAAAAACGGAGGGCCGTTTTTCCCACCGAGATCACAGTCTCATAAAAATCGAACCGCCCCCGGCTCTCTGCCTTATAAAGCTCGATCCGCTGGCCGCTTCCACATATGATCATAGAAACATGATCCGCGTTATTTTTTGCTGTCCGAAACCGCAGAGTCACAAGGTCCCCGGGATCTGGTTCCTCCGGACACCGGTATTCCGCAGTCTCATCGCAAAACAGAGCCGCTTTTTCCATAAAAACAGCTTCTCCTCTCTGTCTCCTATGTTGTCTTATTTTTCTTCTGTTTATTATTATACAGGATTTCCCCGGGAATTGCACGGACTATTTTTCATGCCTGGCCTTCCCCTGCTTCCGGACAGAAAAAAGGCCAGCGGGGAATCGCTGGCCTTTTTCCGGAAAAGGTATTATGTCTCTTATGGGGTATAGCAAAAACTATATAATGTATTGGGGGGGTTACGAGTAGTAATATAGCATACGTTTCCGTATAAGTGTGCACAAACATGAATTTATTTCAAAAAAAAATTAGCAGTATTTACTTTGGCCTTCAATGTTTTGTTCAAATTTTATATTAGATAAAATAAAACGGCGTCTGCCTGTGTTTCTTTTGTACAAACGCCGTTTTACTTTATTTTCTTAAGTATGCCTATTCAAAAAGCGCCTCAAACTCGTCCTGGCTGATCTTTTCCTTTTCCAGCAGAAGCTCACAGCACTTATGAAGCACATTCTCATGTTCCAGGATGATCTTCTTTGCTTTTTCATAGCATTCGTCGATAATCCGCTTCACCTCACTGTCAATGGCCGTGGCCACGTTCTCTCCGTAGCTTCTGGTATGGGCCAGATCCCGGCCGATGAACACCTCGTTCTCATCACCGCCGTAGTTGATCATGCCCACCTTCTCCGACATGCCGTATTCAGTCACCATGGCCCGGGCGATGGCCGTTGCCTGCTTGATATCCTGGGACGCACCGGTGGTCACATCGCCGAAGATCAGCTTCTCCGCGATCCGTCCGCCCAGGGATACCATGATATGCTGAAGCATTTTCCCCTTGGTGTTGAACATCTCGTCCTTTTCCGGCAGAGGCATGGTGTAGCCCGCTGCCCCCATTCCTGTGGGAATGATGGAAATGGTATGGACAGGGCCCACATCCGGCAGCACGTGGAACAGGATCCCGTGGCCCGCCTCATGGTAGGCAGTGATCTTCTTTTCCTTTTCAGAGATCACCTTGCTCTTCTTCTCCGCTCCGATCCCTACCTTTACAAAGGCCTGGTCGATATCCGCCTGGCGGATGAAACGGCGCCCTCCCTTGGCCGACAGGATGGCCGCCTCGTTTAACAGGTTCTCCAGATCCGCTCCAGTAAAGCCTGCGGTGGTCTGGGCCACCCGCTTTAAGTCCACGTCATCGCCCAGGGGCTTTTCCGCCGCATGGACCTGAAGGATCTCCTCCCGGCCGCGGATATCGGGCTTTCCAACACCCACCTTCCGGTCAAAACGGCCGGGACGCAGGATCGCCGGATCCAGGATATCGACCCGGTTGGTGGCCGCCATGACGATGATCCCCTCGTTGACACCGAAGCCGTCCATTTCTACCAGAAGCTGGTTTAAGGTCTGCTCCCGCTCGTCGTGACCGCCGCCCATACCGGTGCCGCGGCGTCTGGCCACAGCGTCGATCTCGTCGATGAACACGATACAGGGGGCGTTCTTCTTGGCGTCCTCAAACAGATCGCGGACACGGGATGCGCCTACGCCCACAAACATCTCCACAAAGTCAGAGCCGGAGATGGAGAAGAAGGGAACGCCTGCCTCCCCGGCCACAGCCTTGGCTAAGAGGGTCTTACCAGTTCCCGGAGGGCCCACTAAGATCACGCCCTTGGGGATCCTGGCTCCCACATCTGTATATTTTTTCGGATTTTTCAGGAAATCCACAATTTCCTCTAAATCTTCTTTTTCTTCCTCAAGACCGGCGACCTTGGAAAAATCCACCGAATTGGTGCGGCTCATTTTTGCCCGGCTTTTTCCAAAGTTCATCATCTTGCTGTTTCCGCCGCCTCCTCCGATCCGGGCGTTCATGTACATCATCAGGAACATGATCACCACAGCGGAAAGACCGATGGGAAGGATAATGGTCATCAGATAATTGTCTTTGGGAACATCATCCACCAGATAGTCGATCCCCTTTTCCCGGAAAAGCTGCTGGACCTCCATCACATCAGACACGGCGATCTTTCCGCGTTCTCCATTTGTCAGGATCGTCATTACGACGCCGGTGGGCGTCTGGGCGTTCTGGCGGATCAGGGCCGTCTCGATCGCGCCGTTTTCCACAGACGTCATGAACTCCTGGTATGTCATCTCATCGCTGAACAGGCTTCCCTGCTGGCTCAGTGTGGACGCAAAAAAGATCAGCGCCATCACAAGCAGGATCAGTCCCATTCCGCGAAACTGCTGGTTCTGTTTCAACTGGCTGCCTCCTTACTGAAATTCTACAACGCCGATATACGGAAGATTCCGGTATTTCTGGTCATAATCCAGGCCAAAGCCCACCACAAACTCGTCGGGGATCTCAAAGCAGGTATAATCCACCTTCACCTGCTTCTTCACACGGCGCTCCGGCTTATCCAGCAGCGTACACAGATGAATGGACTCCGGGTTCCTCTGCTTTAAGATCTCGATCAGATAGGCCAGGGTCCGGCCAGAATCGATGATGTCCTCCACGATCAGCACATTCTTTCCCGCAATGGATTCGTCCAGATCCTTTACGATCCGCACCACGCCGGAGGACTCGGTGCCGCTGCCATAGCTGGAAACAGACATGAAATCCATGGATACAGGCACCGTCAGCCGCTTGGCCAGCTCGCATGTAAAGAACACGCCGCCCTTTAAGATGCAGATCAGATGCACCTCTTTTCCTGCATAGTCCCGGTTGATCATTGCCGCCACTTCCGCGATCCTTTTATCAACCTCTTCTTCCTTCAATAAAATACGAACATTTTCAGCCATTTTCTTCTCCTTTGCAAACTTGAACTTCCAATATAGTACGGGTATTCTCCGTGATCTTATAAAATTCACTGATGCGGTATCCCATGACCCAGAGCACATGGCTTCCCTCTGCCAGAAGCGGGATGGATGCCCGTTTCTCCTCCGGAATCTTTTCATCTATGAAAAAACGCTTTAAAAGCTTTCTTTTTCCCCCGGCGATCATGAGATAATCACCGCTTTCCCTGGTCCTGACGGATAACGCACCTTTGATTCTATCATAATCAAACCATTTCGTATACTGGTTTTTGGGAATTTCCATTCCTTTTTTATAAGGAAGCAGCCGGGTCTTAATGGGAAATGCCTCCAAAGCCCTTTCTCCGGCCGCCCGGGACAAAAGCCGTTTTTCTGGAGCCACCTCCAGGCGGTCATAGCCCCGCAAAGCCCTGAGCCCGTATGGGAGGACCGCCTCCGTTCCTCCCCCCGGGCCCGTCAGGGCCCGCACCGCTTCCACATGCCTTGCGGAAATATCCCTGGGGCTGCCCGCTGCCCGGGCTGCCATGGCCCGCACCAGATAGCCCTGGACCACCGGCGGCTGGCGGTCGAAGATCTCTGTGGGGATGGACACTGCCAATGCCTCTGAAACATCTCCCGCGTCCTCCGGCAGCCGCTCCAGGTCCCCAGCGTCCGCCAGAAGCTTTTCTGCCAGCTCCGCAAAATACGCGTCTGCCTGGGCTGCCAGCTCCGCAGCCGCCAGGATATGCTCCGGAGCCCTGGCGTTGATGTTTTCCTTCACCCAGGGCAGAAGCTGGTTGCGGATCCTGTTTCTTGTATACGCATTTTCCCCATTGGTGGAGTCCTCGCACCAGGGGATCCCTCTTTCCTCCAGATATCCGGCGATCTCTGCACGGGACAGGCAGAGGAGAGGCCGGATCACCTCCCCCCGGACCGGCCGGATCCCGGAAAGCCCCTTAAGGCCGCTCCCCCGGAACATGTTAAAAAGCACCGTTTCCGCACTGTCGTCCCGGTGGTGGGCCGTGGCCGTCTTCTGGCAGGAAAACTGCTCTGCCGTCTCCTTCATATGCTCATACCGCAGGATCCGGCCTGCCTCCTCCCCGGAGATCCCCCGGGCCGCCGCATACTCTGCCACATTTTCATGAGCCACTGCCAGAGGGATGCCAAGACGGCCGCAGATCTCCTTCACATAGGCCTCATCCCGGTCTGCCTCCGCTCCCCGCAGGCCATGGTTTAAATGAAAGGCCGCCAGGCGGATCCCCAGCTCCTCTTTCAGTTCGTCCAGCAGGAAAAGAAGGCAGACGGAATCGGCGCCTCCCGACACCCCGGCCAGGAGCCCGTCCCCCGGCTCTGTCATCTCCCAGGACCGCATATATTCCCTTACTCTCTGTTTTACAGCCTCTCCTGTCACTCTCTCATCTCCTGTTTTCCAGCGCTGCACCGGCAGGCCGCCGCCAGCGTCCGGACCTGCCGTTTCCGGCTCCTATCTCCCGTAGATACCGCCCACCAGCACAGTCATATCGTCCCTGGGCTCCCCGTCAAAGGACAGGGCAAAGGCCATGATCATCTCCGCCGTTTCCTGAGGCCCGGCCGCCGGCAGACCGGCAAGGAAATCCGTAAACGCCGCTTCCTTTTCCGCCCCCGGCATGGCGTCCAGGATGCCGTCGCTGACCATGACGATCCGGTCCCCGTCCCAGAGCTTCTTTGAGATCATCACCGGCTCCACCGGATTCATGACTCCGGCGGGCACATGCTCCGACTCCAGCACCTCCACACCGTCCCGGCCCATAATAAAAGAGGCCACGGCTCCCAGCTTCATGGCCTCCGCCACTCCGGAATAAAGATCCACCAGGCAGAGGTCCAGAGTCGCCGGACGGTCGTTCTGCCCGGTCAATAAAAGTACCGTGTTCACCAGCTTCAGGGCCGACCTGGCTGAAAAGCCCGTGCCCAGAAGCTGCTCCGTCAGCTCCATGACCTTCTCGCTGTCCTCGCTGGCCGCCTGGCCGCTGCCCATGCCGTCGGACAGGCTTAAAATGGCCTGGCCCGGAAGGCCGCTCTTAAAGGTGTAGCTGTCGCCGGAGACCTCCTCGCCGTCCCTGGGGACCCTGGAAGACCCGAACAGGATCCGGTACCTGCCGTCCTCAATGAACCGGAAGGAGGCCGGATTCCTGGTGATGATGGCCTTCCCGTCCCGGGCGGCGCTGAAGCTGCCCTTCATGACCTTTGCAATGGCCTCTGAGGCGTCCCTGGCCGTCATACAGCGGCCGTTGGTCATCCGGGCGGTCATGAACACCTCCCGCCGTCCCTGGCCGTACTGGAGCACCAGGAGGCCTTCCACGTCGATCCGCCGTTTCCGTAAGGCCGTCTTCAGCTCTCCCTCCCAGGTCATGGTCACATCCAGGGCCTGCTCCATCTGGCCGGAAAATTCCTCCAGGATCCCCGCCAGCTCCTCAAACTGGGTCATGACTGCGGCCCGGCTCTCCAGAAAGCGGTTTTTCCAGGTCAGGTTCATGGTGGCCCGCCCCAGGTTCCGGTTCAGCTGCCCCAGATAATCCGATTTTCTCCGGCATACCTCCAGAAACCGCCGGGGCATGTCCTCATATTCCACACAGCCCTTTTTTTCAAAGGTCCGCAGAAGATAATACAGATAATAATTCTCATCATCCCCGCCCCGCCTGCATTCCCGCTGGATCCCGCAGGACTCGCACGCTCCGCATACCATGGCCGACGCCGCCTCCAGGGCCGCGATGCCGTCCTCTCTGGAAAGCCCCGGCTCCTCCCGGCACCGCCCGAAGGTCTTTGCCAGCCCGCCCAGGGACTGGGCCATATCCTTCAGCCGCCTGGCCGCGTAAACGTTGGCCTCCGCCATGTCCTTATGTACCGCCCGCCTTTTTAACACAAAAAATCCCTCCTAACCTGCGTACCATATTATAAACAGATCAGGGGGAAATATTTGTCAGTTTTCCGGGCAGTCCATAAAAAATTCCATGACACGATCTACCTGGATTCCTCTGCCTTAAACAAAATCTCGTCTTTTTTGACCAGGCCAAGCTTTTCCTTGGCGACCTTTTCCACATACTGCTTGGTCTGGACGTACACACGGTACTCCTCGAGCTGGGCGGTCCTGGCGTCTTCCTTCGCCTCCAGCTTTTCCAGGTTCTGCTCCCTGGCCTGGTATTCCAGGTCCTTTTCCCGAAGGGAGGACGCGCCGATATTGACCACCACGGCAAGGCTTAACACCACTGTGGTAATCCCGATCAGGGCCATACGGTTCTCCAGTCCATATTTCGGTTTTCTTCTATTCCTTCTGTTTCGGCTCCGCTTCATAATTCCTCACTTCTCTCCGGGCTCTGATATGTATTATTTTCATTTTAATCCATCTTCCGGCCTTTTTCAAGAGGACAAATACATTCCTGCTGACAATTCTGTCGTAGGCCGTCATAGATAAAAGCACACAGCCAATGACGTACCCCCGTACCACGCCGCTGTTCTCCCAAAACAATAAGGAAAAGGTCATGACTGCACAGTAGATCCAGTAAAAAATGTCCTCCAGACCTGTCCATAATGAGCCGTGGGGCACCAGCAGCCGGAAAAGCCGGAGAAGATCATAGCTGACCATGAGAACAGCCCCCAGTAAAAAGCTCATGAGCGCCAGGGCCGCCTCGTCCTGTATGTAAAGGCTCAAAAGGATCTCCCTCCCCGCGTCCTACTTAAACAGTCTGGAAAGAAGCGACTGGCCGGTCTTTTTGAAGCTTTCGCTGGAGGAATATACAAGACTGTCTGCCTGTCCCTCGATGTCGATCTCCCCCTTTTCCAGGGTCAGCCTGCTCACATGGAGGTCTTTTCCTTTGATGGTCAGAAGCCCCATGTCTGTATCCAGCACGATGGTATTTTCATCAAAGGAGATCACGTCCAGGATCCCCGTAAGATTCCCTTTTTCCCGGTTGTACAGCATGATCTGGTGGGAAAGTCCCATTTTTTCATCCATAAAAAAACCTCCTGACATACTTTTTATAAGTATATTAGGAGGTCTTCTCTTTTATTCCCTTTATTGCTGGCCGCGCGGCCGTACACTTTTCCAAAGCCGCGCCCCTGCGGCAGATCAAAGATACCGGTAAAGCTCCTTCACGTCGTCCTTGCGGACCGTTTCCTGGACGTCCAGGACCTCTACCTTCACAGATTTCGTTCCAAACTGGATCTCAATGATATCTCCCTGCTTCACAGCTGCAGACGCCTTGGCCGGCTTGTCATTGATCATGACCCGTCCGGCGTCGCAGGCCTCGTTGGCCACGGTCCTCCGCTTGATGAGGCGGGATACCTTAAGAAATTTATCGAGTCTCATGGATTAAGCGTTTACCTGATCCTTTAATGCCTTGCCGGCTTTGAACTTGGGAGTTCTGGAAGCTGCGATGGTCATAGCCTCGCCAGTCTTCGGATTTCTTCCTTCTCTCTCCGGTCTCTCAGATACCTCAAAGGTACCAAAGCCAACTAACTGGATCTTCTCACCCTTCACTAATTCTTCTGCTACAACGTCTGTAAAGGCCTTCATTGCCTTTTCTGCATCCTTTTTGGAAAGCTCTGCCTTTTCTGCCACTGCTGCGATTAATTCTGTCTTGTTCATTGAAATTTCCTCCTAAAAATTAGCTCACGATCACCAGAGCGTCTCCGGCGAAGTCCTTGAATTTATAACAGCGGCCCGGCATAGCCGGACCACCGTTTTTTGTACTCTTACATTTATATATGTTTCTGCTTTCTTTGTCAAGGTTTTTCCGCAAAAGAACGAGGTAAAATCACGGTTTTCCGGGGTCTGGAGCCTCCAGGAAAACTGCCTGTCCCGGCGAAAAAAAGGGCGGCGGTTTTTACGCCGCCGCCCTGGGAAAACACAGTCTTAGCTGAGCTCGATCTTTTCTGCCTCTTCCGGCTTAAAATCGTTCTCCAGATCGTAGATATTGTGGCCTGTGGAATCGCCCAGAACGCGGCCCTCTAAGGAGTAGCAGCGGATAAAGCGGGTGTCGCTGACGCTGGACCAGTGCTCTACGTCCCAGGTCAGATACCCCATATCGTCGCTCTTCTTCTCTTTCAAGTACAGATCCACCTGTCTGCCGTCCTTCATGATCTTAATGAGATCCTTATAATCAGCGATCTCCACTTCCTCTTTTTTTACAGAATCATAAATCTTCATTGGAATCTCCTCCCCATATTCGTTCATACGATCCCGGCTTTACCGGGACCTGTATGTTTATTATAGCCTTCATGGGGCGAAAACACAAGAAGAGATTGGAAAAATGCGGGAATGCCCGGCCAGGCTGGGCTTTTACCGGTTCTTCCGGGCCGCCCGGGCCTCTTTTTCTCTCCTTTTGATCTCCTCCCAGGTCAGGTCCTTCTCCATCTCCCCGCCGAAAAGCCTGGGGTGACGGCGCACCATCTTTTCACAGATCCCATTGACCACGTCGTCAATGGTAAAATTCCCCTGCTCCTTTTCGATCTCACAGTGGATCATGATCTGGTACAGCACGTCTCCCAGCTCCTCGCACAGATTTTCCGTATCCTGGTTGTCGATGGCCTCCAGGACCTCTCCGCACTCCTCCACCAGATACTTTTTCATGGACTCATGGGTCTGGACGCTGTCCCAGGGACAGCCGTTCTCCTTATCCCGGAGCTTCTCCAGGATCTGCTTTAAATCATCAAATGTATACATGATATCCTCCGGCTCCATTGAAATGCCGCCGGGAGCAAAGACCTTCTGTCCCGGCATCCTGATATCAGTATAACAGAAACCATATGGTTTGTCATGGGTGATTTCCCGGCCCTGGGGACCAGGCCGTCAGCTTTCCATCTGCCTTCCCAGGAATCCGGCGGCAGTGGCTGCCAGACGCAGCTCGCCCTCAGAAAACTTTGCCCGGGGCTCCCGGCTCATGATGACCACCGCTCCGATGGCATCGCCCTCACAAATGATCGGCGTCACCACCTGGGCAGTGACGCCTTCCATATCCTCTGCGGAGACCTCCACATAATTCCGGTCGTCCTTCCCGGCCTGGACGGTGGCCCGCTCCTGGATCACATGCTCCAGCTGTCTGCTGATGGGCTTCTGCAGCAGCTCCTTCTTCGCGCCTCCGGCGGCTGCGATCACCTGGTCCCGGTCTGTGATGCAGACCATGAGCCCCGTGGCCTGGGCCATGGCGTCCGCATACTGCCCGGCAAAAGCATTGAGTTCCATCATCGGCGAGTACTTTTTGAGAATGATCTCCCCTTCCCGGTCTGTGAAGATCTCCAGAGGCGTGCCCTCCCGGAGCCGGAGCGTGCGGCGGATCTCCTTGGGGATCACCACCCTGCCCAGGTCGTCGATTCTCCTTACGATTCCAGTAGCTTTCATAACGTAAATTCCTCCATTTGCTTTAACTATCCGTTTCTGGAAAATAGTATCTGTAAATGGAGGAATTTTATGCGCTCTATGAAATTTTCCCCGTTCCCGCCCTCGCAGGCCCAGTCAATGTCCGGTAATAACCATACTCAATTACGATGCACATGTACGCGATCGGGGCATAACGATCCAGATAGGGAATTGAACCCCAGACATGCGCCCTTACATGTGCCATGTACGGCTTGCGCAGCCGCCGCGTGACATTCGCCCTGTTCCTGCTACCAGACTCCGCCTTATTCAATCAGCTCTGTGCTCCAGTTGTTCTCCTGGAGCTTATTGTCCAGCAGCCTCAGCTCTTTGGACATTTTATCGATCTCATCCTGCCAGTCCGTTACAGAGATGGCCGCCTTGATCTTAATCTCCGTATTTCTTGCACGGTAAGACGTCTGGCTTCCTGTATAGACAATATCCTTATATACACCGATCTTCAGGATCAGCGCATCCTTTCTTGCGATCAGCTCCGTTAAGGTCCGGCCGTCCACCTTTGTCTGGGAATTTGTCAGGTTGATCCTGGAGATCAGATACGCCAGCCGCTCCACCGACGCATCCAGCTCCCGCTTCAGCCGTTCCGGCTCCTCTGCGGTCCTCTCGCCTTCCTGTACCAGCACATTGCTGTTCAGCCTCTTCCTTAGCTGCTCAATATTCCTGTTTAAATCCGCCCGTTCCTGCAGCGCCTCTGCCAGTTTCATTGTGTATCCCTCCCGGTTGGTTTGTTGTGGTATCACTGTGGGGGTGTGATACCGTAGTGATTTGGTTGAAGGATTTGTTTCCTATATTTATTGGTATAGATTAGTATAGCACAGGGGGAGGGGGAAAGCTATTGTGAGAGAGGGGGAGATGTTAGATTGAAAATTTCAAGTCGAGAGAGATGAAAGCGCAAACAACCTCTCCATCTCTCCGAGCCAATTCTATCGGAAAATTCATGAATCACAGAAAAAAGCAACGGTAATCTACAGCCGGTAGTAATATCTCTCCACTCAAAAACGGTAATCTCTAATCTTATCTGATCGGAATCACCCCTTCTTTTCGACACCCGGTCTATAAACCACCCGTTTATCTACTGCCATACTACCTCCCCTCTCTTCTCGTGATGGTCGCCCTAATGCTCTCCACTCCAAGCTCCCTGGGTTCTATAGTCAGCCTGCCATTCTCACACTTGATCGTGATTGGCATGTTGCTGTCGAATCCCCGCCCCTTCTGCATGATCGCCGACGTTTCGTGGTAGTGATAACCTGACTGCTCGTATATCTTCAAATTCCTAATACTATTCTGCTACATCATAATGCTCTGCCTTCGCTGTTTTTCGAGGTGATAATTCGGATTATATCGGGTATCATCTCTCCATCTGTCAGCACCCCGAAGCACATTATTTTCATTTTAATCCGATTCATAAGTCAAAAGAAAACGACCGCCACTGCTTCTCGCCTGTAAATCAATTCTTCCTCGACAATGGGCGTTTCGGTTCCATCTTGTTTGCAACAATATCCGGAATCTCAATAATGCCAAACCTGTAAAACAACGGATAAATGTAGGATACACCGCGAATATCACCCAATCCCTTCGGTCGCTCCACAACCTCCCCTATCAGATCAACTGCCTTTTCATAAGCCATCAGAACAGAACTCCATACAATTGTCTTACTATCCCTGCACCTACTCACAATCAGTTCCTTGTTGTATCTCCCGCTTCTTTCCTTCTTCAACTCATACACAAAGGGCAAGCCCGAAGCGGTATGGAACGGATACTTCTGGAAGGCAATCACAACATTCCAGAGCCTGTCCTCGCACGGATTCTCCGCCAAGGCCCTCGCCGCCTGTTGCCGCCTCCGAAACATGCCGATCTTCTCCGCATTCAGCGACAACTCCTCCGCCTTATACACCGCCTTCGTATACGGCAGATATCCGTTGACCGATGACCTGCCAAGCCCCGTGAGCATCTGTATCTCTTTCACTGAATGCCCTTCTTTGTACAGGCAGTTTACCATTTCGGACAGGTCATTGTGATATGCGTCTGCCGTGATTAAGAGCTTCCTTACTTTGAGTTCGGATATTTCAAACTCTTTAGCAGTTAGCTTCAGTTCCCCATTTTCCTCATAAGCCTCCACCACCGCTACCATCAGTTCTTTCATGATTCTATCAGCGTCATATGCGGCATGCTTCTTTGTTCTTGCCATAGCCCCTCACTCACATATGATACTTTTCCGCCAAGTGTCGTAAAGGATCTTCCTTCAAGACCATGTCTTGAAAAGCAATTGGTTTATATTCTTCAAATACGGGAATATTGTTCCATTCTGATTCAATACATTCCACAAAATAATCCATCGTATCGGGATTATGCAGATAGGATACCAGTTCCTCTGCAGACGGTCTTCCCTTATCTCCCCACAGGACTTTTTTCTTTAGAAACTTACTCCCTTTCTCCTGCATATCAAGTATCCCTTGAACATAAGGATTCGTGAAATACTTGATGATCGTCGCGTCATCCGTCACCACCACTCCATCAAACATCAGGCTTGTAAAATCATATATATCCGTGCAAACAACCTTGATAATGTGCTCTTCGTCATACGGCTCGTTCGGAAGTTTGATACTTGCCAGCTCTTTTATCTTCTTCCAATCTTTTTGGACTATCTTAACGCGTCGATTAACCTGGTCAACTCCCTCCATAACACGCTTGTATCTTCTGTACAATTCATCATCGTCATATGGCCGGAGTAGTGATTTCATCTCTATAATGATAAGGAAATCATCGAGTGTAGCCAAAAAATCAAATTCAACATTCCTGCCATCATAGGCCATAAACTTAATTATGTTTGTATTAACCGCAAGGTTATCCGCTTCCTGAAGTTTCTCGACCAGTTTCTTCTCCAGTTCTTTCCCCATTGGAGCAAGATCAACATTGTTCCGATCAAGGAATACCTCTATATTTCGGTCAAGATTCACTTGGTCCATCAGCCCCTCAGATAACAGAACCATACCAGTTCCTACGCTAATCAGCGGATTGGTAAACACATCACCTGCTCTCTTATCCCGAGCTACAGTCTTATCAAATACATAAAAATTAATAAGCTTTCTTGCTTTTTCTTTCTTAAGTCCCGAGACGGTGGCATACTCATTGTACAGGTAATCCAAATCTATCATCGGAACAAGATCCTCTTGTATTCCGTATTTGACCGCTGCACAATAAAACACTTTGCTTAGCGTATATAAGAATACATAGGTGTCGAGATATTCATCCACGCACATATCGTTAAATCGAACCATAAAATAGTATGGTTTATTCCGCTTTCTGGTAGAGGCTATTACAGGCTCTACATATGATACAAGCAGATTATAATCCTCTCTATCAAAATGGAACTCCTCTATGTTCTTGACATCCAGATTTTTCGAGACTGACAGATATTCTGAATAGAAACCACCAGGCAGTTGTTTCGCACCGTCAGAACTACCACTCATTCTTTGCGGTTGCCCGCTCATTATCTCTTTCATATTCTCGTTTGCAGCCTCAACCATGAAATTGTGCTTATTGCGTAAACCGGCCGCAATATGAGTTTTATATGGTTTTTCATCAGATGGAAAGAAACAATAACATTCTTTCCCATCAGGATTCTTAGCTATCCCTATGTTCCATTCTGAATAACGAAAGCTCGCTTCCATTCTGGAAAAGAAGACATCCAGCATTGACAACACATCAAGCATCGAATATTCCGGTGACACATAAGATGACGTAAAGCCTTTTTTTGCATCATCTGCTGATACTGTTTCACCGCTTTTCAAATAAAATATATATCTAAAAAGTGTATCAATATCTTCTAATGATTGTTCAAAGCTGTCACCTAACGAAACAAATACATCTGGATTGAATGCCGACCTCTCCGATGCCACTTGTGATTCAAACCCGGTTATATATTCCTGTGAATGCCATATGTTCGCCATTTTTTCCCGCGCAAGATTATACTGGCTCTGAAAGAATACCAAAAAACTTTGAAATATCTGCGGTAACGACAGCTTCAAAAAGGCTGACTCATTCAATCTTTTCTCATTTTGAACCCTGTTAATATAAAGACACTCATACAGGAATATTAATTGAACTAATTCTTTACAACTCGATTCTGCCCTTTCTTTTGGAATATAAGAATCCTCAGCTTTTGACAATCGATCGATATTGCTTATCGATAATAAAAGAATTTGTCTTGTTTTCTCATAGTCATCTGTGTTGAAACCATAATTTAACGGATTCTTGAACAGATTTCCCTCGGTATAAAGTGTCTTTCTTAATCCCCTCCTGTAATAAAGCCAATCCTCTTTTGCTATATTAATAACTGTTCTCACGCACCTTCTGATATCACCATCGCTATAAGCTTGCTTAAAAATTTCCGTCTGATCCTCTGCCACATCATCTTCGACATCCTGTATGCGTTGAAGAAGAGCCTCTTTCTCACCTAACTGTTTGAAAACACTATTAATGTCTTGTCCTTGCTTTTCAAGTTCTTCAAACATTTTTTTATATCTATTGGACAATGATTCCTCTTTATTTCCAGATTTTGTCATTTTATTTCCTCTCATTATAATTGCCCCCTCAACCTATCAAAGCATTTCAATCCAATTTTTCTATATATAAATCCGACTCAAATCGGCTTGCTATTGCCATGTAGATGAACTCTGTCTACGATTGGCGCTTTGTGACCATTTATCCCCAAAAATCCTCTATATAGAAAGCAGGCGTGAATACTCATCTGCATAATCCGTTGGAATTGTAGCTATTCTCATTGGCTTTCGGCTTTGTATGTCCATCCATAACCACTTGTATCTCCGAGTCTCACATCCTTTACCATTGATACCACAGATTTACATGGCAAGGCTACTCCTATACCATTAGGAAGTTTATTGACATAATCTAGTTTTCAACCATACAAAATGATTCCTAACCGCGTAAGACATTTTACACCCCATCCATGCCACGGCCCTCCAGCCAAATTCATATAATGGCAATATGAAAGATTCAAGTCCTTTACTCTGTTGTAAATTTCATTCAATAAGATCAATTTGTTTACCTGTAAAATCATTCTGATCTAGCGTATAATCTACGCATAGGTGAGTAAAAATCCCATCTATTTCACGCTTATCAGAATAAGCTCTAATAACACGCTCACAGTTCTCTGCATCATCTGCACTTGGGCCCATTCTCCGCATTCCGGTATCTAAGGCCAACTCAGCCTTTATTGGAAGCCCTATAGCAACAAATTTCTCAACATAATCCTCGGATGCCAAAGCCTATGTAATATCATATGTTATAAAATCCTCAGCCCTATTAATAGATGTACAGCCGAGAATTAGTATTTGCCCCCCTCGCTCCGGCCTTTCGAATATAAATTGCCTTATCAATGTTAGAAACTGCATAATGACGGATTCCAGTATCAAAAAGAAATTTGGAAACCTCCCTATCGCTATAGCCATATGCATCTGCTTTTACAACGACCATTATATCATATTGGTTGATATGAACTGCTTGAATACTTTTAAATTATTCTCGATTTGTGAAACACTAATTTCCACCCAACGACGTTTATTACCTATACTTCTATCGTATTTTCAGATGGTTTCTTATTACTTTTGCCACCTTTTCATGTTGTTGCAGTAAAAAGAAATGATCACCCACAAACTCATGAAATTGAATATTCAGCTGACAAACACTCTGCCAATTTTTAATGGTGTCAAATGGTGTATCCGTTTCTGAATATAATATTGAAACCGGGCAGGATATCAGTTTATCAGATTCTAAATATCTATGCTGTTCTGCAATATTAAAATCAGCTCTTAAGGCAGATGAGAATAGTTTTAAAAGCTTTCTCTTGGCAATTAGACGTTTATCTACCCCTCCAAGTTGAATTACTCTATCCCAGAATTCATCTTCAGGTAGTTTTGATATCTGTGGTAGCGGTTTTTGGTTGTCCTCACATGCGCAAATGAATAAATATTCCGGTTGCTCCAGGTATCCCTTTGAAATAAGATCATATGCAAAAAGGCCTCCAATGCTATATCCAAATATCGCATATGGTCTGTTATAATCTCTATATTTTTTTATGAGGCCAGATATATCATCCAAAAAAAAATGATAATCTGTATAATACTGCTCCTTAGCCCTTTTTCCACGTCCAGCGTACTCTATTGTATAAGTTTCAACATTTTCCCCAAGATCAGAAACAAATTCATCAAACTGTGCGGCCCTTGATCCTGCAAAAGGAAGAATAAATAGCTGAATAGGTGAGTCCATTGATCATTTAATCGCTTTCTCTATCATTCCAAGTATTGCTGATGCAGACTTAAAATTATCTGGATCAATTTCATCTGGATTTATCTCAATTCCATATTCACTCTCAATTTCTGAAATAATAGATACAATATCTATCGAATCAAGAATACCATCGTCAACCAAATCATTAGACGATGTGAAATCAACTTCTGGCTTAACCTTATTAAGTATTACTAATAACTTTTCCATTACTCTACCTCCGTATATTCTTTATTTAACTTAGTTCGGTCAATCTTTCCATTAAGATTCATAGGCATTGCTTTCAAATGTTCATATCTGCTTGGAAACATATAATGAGGTAGTTTATCCTCTACACTCCTGGATACCTCGTCACTTTCAATTTTCCCAGTATATATTGCGATTATATCACCGTTCTTTGGATTGAACACACAGCATGCCGTTTCAACTGCTTCTATAGACATGATTGCATTTTCAATTTCTCCAAGCTCGATTCTATGGCCAAGACGTTTAACTTGAAAATCTTTCCTACCTGCAAAAACAATGTTTCCGTCTTTCTTATATGCCAAATCACCAGTTCTATACATTAACTCAATCCATTTACTATTTAATGGATTCTGCACAAATGCAGCATTAGTCTTCTCTGGATTGTTGTAGTAACCATTAGATAAGCATTGACCAAGTATACAAATCTCACCGATTTCATTCTCACGAGCTTCCTTGTTTTCATCAGTAATCAGTAATATCTCACTATTCTCACAAGCTTTTCCAAGCGGGAGTTTTTCATCATCCCTAAAATCTCTATTTATATCATAATACATGCACGCATATGTAGCTTCCGTGGGACCATACATATTTACATATAGTGCATCTGGAATAAACTTTTTCCACACATTAAGATGTTTACACGGCATTACTTCCCCACAAAATATAACAAGCTTGATCGTTGTTGGCACTGCCACATTAAAGGCCCGACAATTTACAACATTGCATAATGCTGACGGAACCCAGACTAACGTGTTAATTTCTTTTTCAATTATAAACTGAAGAATTTTCTTCGGGAATGTGTAATATGTTTTCGGCGGAATATAGACCGTTGCACCTGTTTTTAAAGGAATATATAAGTCCGGAACAGATGCATCAAAATAAAATGGTGCTTGATTACATAATGTTGTGTTGTCATCAAGATAATATTTCTCACACACCCAATCCATGAAATCAATTACCGCAGCGTGAGAAAGAGTAACCCCCTTTGGCACACCTGTGGATCCACTTGTAAATAATACATAGAGTAAGTCAGTACTCTTAGCATTCAAGCGAATATGGTCAAGCTTCTCTTGATCTATCTCACAAGAAACGGCATCACGATAATTAACAGTATAAATACCATTCGAGATCGCGTCAACATTCTTCTTGGTTACCTCATCAAAAATGATGATACTTGGATGGAGGGTATCAAGAATTAGATTTATCCTCTCAGGTGGCATCTGGCTATCTATCGGAACATAAAAGCACCCTGCATAAGCCGCACCCAAAAATGCAGGGATGTTATATGCTCTTTTTTCCATATATACAATTACAGGATTGTGAGTACTTACTCTTTGAGCAATATAACTTCCTATTTTTTTTGAACAATTAAGTAGATTTGAAAATGAGAATTCCTCTTTTAAGTCAGCAAAGGCAACCTTATTCGGATACTTAAATGTTACTTTTTCTAAATCTTGAAGAACTGTAGGCCTCATTTCCCAGTATCCCTCCTAAACATTAAATATCTTTTCTCTTTCGATATTGAATTCATAAATACTCTTACATTTATTCTTAATAATATCATCACAAATAATCGGAAAACTTGCCGCAAGATTGATATCATAACAATCTATTCCACTTATATCTATCTTTCTGGAAGCACCTCTTTCTTCCAAGATACGTCCCATTTGATTAAAAATCTCTTTTGGCTCTATCTCAAGCTTTCGAGCCGGATAATCATAAGTACGTTGTTCCTCTATTCCTTCTCTAGTAACATATTGTCCTGTAAAACTCTTAGCAAAACGGTAAGGTACATTACACACATACTCCGCATAATGTATAAATGTCATTGCATGAACGTAATCTGTTCCAAGTATAATTTGCCTTACATGTTTTCCTAAACAGTAACCAAATGGAGAATCCACCCCAAACGAGTTCCTATTCTGTAGCGATACTAATTCTTCCTTATCTTTTCCCCACACAGCAAACGAATGCATAGGATGTTGTGTACGCTTAAAATCGTTTCTTCCAAGAGCAATATTGCCTAATGCACCTGTCGCTCCTTTTGTTTTTATAATGTCATATCGTCCTTTATTACTAAACTCAAAGGAGAATACTGGCAATAAAAGTGTTCCCTCCTTTCCTACTGCTTTTTGAAATTCATCAATAAGTAATGATCCGTCAAACCTAATGTCTTCTTTCTTAAACTGAAGTACAAGTTTAATCAGTTCTGAAGAAAGCCAAATCCGATCACCTTTGTTTATATGGAACTGTTCAACAAGACTTCTGTAATCCATCCATTCACACCTCACTAAATAGTTTTGCTTCTAGTAGTCTCTTAGATATCTCATGTAATCTTGTAACTGGAACATCAATTATATTGCTAATCTCGAACAAGTCCAATGTCCCATCCGCATATGCAATAAAATCCATCATATCCTTAACCGTTATAGAAGATCTATTGAAACATTCTGTAGGGTATAAGCCTCTTAATCCCAGCTGCGGTTCACAGAAACAATTTACTTTGTACTTGGCGTTACACTCTATTGACTGTATTATTTCCTTGTAGATATTAAATGCTGTCTGTAGACCTTTAGGACTTATCAAACTCATATCATCAGCGCTAGTGTGATATTCTGGATACTCATGAAACTTTGAACAACAGACACTACATACCGGAAGGTCAACACCTGGGGCATTATATTGTCTCTCATCAGAACCCCTGTGCAGATAGTCATAACTAACATAATTTGGAGCCATAAAATGGAGAACATTTAAAGCTGCCCTATCCGCTAGTGTATTGCCAAATTTGCTTGATAAATATGAAACGCAACGGTCGTCGCCCACACACGTCAAATTGTAGCCAGCCACCACCTTATTTTTCATACAATCTAGATTCCTTGAAAGATATGTTATCGATCCAATCGTTTCAGGTATCCATATCAATCTATAAGAATACTTTCTGTTTGTGTTGCTAAAAATCCACTTGGCAAGTTCCATTTGAACCATGGGTCCTGATAATTCATTATTCGCCATGGATGGATGACAAACATAAGTTGATAGGAATATTTCCTTATCTATTCTACCTGGTATAAGTAGCTCCCCATATGAAAGACTACCCTTAAATAATTCGCTCTTAACAACCACATGATACTTTCCATCTTTAAGGGAGGTTCTCTGATTATGAGTCATGCAAAATCCCCACCGCTCTTTATAATAGCTGGTTACATATGGAATCCAATCCGGATGATCCGGGAGCGAATAAAGATGTTTATCCAGTTCTTCAAGAGATACCCACTTGTCAATAGGTATCGAATACCCGACAATATGAAGGTTATTCTCTTTAAAATCTAAAATTTTGCAACCACTCTCATCTTCGATATAAGCATCCTCAACCTTCCATTCATTTGGAATAGTCCAATCGAATACTTTTGATCCACTTGGAACCTCGTTAATTGTCATCTGAGGGATTTCCTGCTGAATACGCTTCAATGTCATTCTAGTCCCCTCTCCAGTAATACTTCTGCAAACAGGAAATAATTCTCCCGCCAATTCGTACATTTTTTTCCCCTCAGAGTAGTTTCCCATTTTGCCTTCCTTTACACCATATCCCACGTAAGGATGGTATCTTCATCCAAATCCTTTACAACTTTGCGCCCAATAACAATATCTGTATAAACTGGTGATATGCCCGTTCCAGGACGTTTCGGCATAAGATCAGCCGCTTTTATAATCTCTCCTGCTTTCATTTTTCTTGTGAGCACAAGAGACCTTCTTGCCTCTCTTCGTGGAATCTGCTCACACTCTAATACCGTTTTCTCACTGGAGCCTAAAACTGTGTCTATCCATTTAAAATTTGCAATAGCTTTTTTGAAATCTTCAGGTTCACCAGCATGATAATGATCATTTCCAGGTAGTGTCTTATCAAGAGTAAAGTGTTTCTCTATAACATCAGATCCCAACATATATGCAACAGCAAGCGTCATCATGGTATCATCCGGTGCAACATGATCGCTGAAGCCGACTTTAATATCGGGAAAATCCTTCTTAAGTGTTTCTATAATTCTCAGATTAGCATTCCTCGGATCAGTCGGGTAAGAAAGAACACAATGCAGAATTGTAATATCCTTGCAACCTGATTCTTTTAAGGTTCTTACAGCTTCATCAACTTCTGAAAGGTATGAGGCCCCAACAGAAATAATCACAGGCTTCCCCTTAGCTCCTATATGATAAATAAAAGGAAGATTTGAAAGATCTGACGAACTAATCTTATAAAAATCAACCATATCTTCCAAATAATCAGCTGATATGTAGTCAAAAGGTGTAGACGTGAAATCAATACCTTTTGAGTGTGTATAATCACATAGTTCACGATACTCTCTTTCACCAAAACTATCATGTTTTAGAAATAATTCATACTGTGTCTTTGTAGGTTCTTTTGTTGTATCCCAATACGCCGGAGAATATTTTGAAACAATTGTTCCGGCTTTATATGATTGGAACTTTGCACAATCAATACCAGCTTCTGCTACCTTATCAATATAAAGTTTTGCTGCTTCGATGGGTGTAATATTTAACACTCTCGCTGTATCATAAAAGTTTACACCAATCTCAGCTATAAGATATGGCTTTGAATTTCTCATTATGTCTTCCTCCTATCACAAGTTTTGAATCAGTCGTATCACTCGTTTCCTACCATTTTTTAAGTCATTCTGCAAAAGCTTGTCCTGTAATCTTTGCCTATCATCATGCGGCATGGTCACATACATATCTAGCGTTGATTCGATCATATGATTTGAAGGATTTGTTCCCATATACATAAATCCATTTTCATCACAAACAAATCCGTGACCTTCCTCTCTGACATTTTGAGATAAAACGATAGGCGGAATGCCAAGAATAGCTAATTCATATGCTGTGCGACCTCTGGATGTCAACGCGACATCGCACTCACTCATCAATTCAGGCATATTATTAACATCATAGTAAACATCAATATTATCGATTTTATCATATTCTAGAAGAGCCTTAACATTTTGTTTTGCTCTCCCCAATGCCACGATAAATTTTAAATCTTTATACTTCTCTTTTGTAATAATATTAAAAAGTCTATCCGTATAATTCTGGGGATCAGCGCCGCCAAAACTAATGAATACTTTCTCAACTGTATCCTGTATTTTAATCGGTTTATACATCAAGAAAATCTTTGGGGCTATATAGTATTTTTCGCCTCCGTAAATATTACCGCCAATTTGCTCCGAAAATAATGCGTTAAACACAAGATCAGCTTTACCAGCTCCCTCACCTTCATCCTCAAAATTTATTATCTTTCCGTTATCAGGCATAACGCTTCTAAGGCCAATCATGTAATCCAATGAGGTAGAAAGAATGTCATTTATAAAAACTGTATACTTTTTCTCTTTGATAATATTAAATAGCTCAGCAATCCCATTGACAGGTATCAAATTGTGTGTCGTTTTTCCAAATATTGCTCTGTCAGTCTGATTACTATCAAAATATATATCAGGTTTTGATAAGAATTCATCCGCAATTTCCAGAGCTCTGTATATATGCCCCGTTCCCCTCTGTGTATTACCATTTACGTATATTGCCACTTTCCTCTCATTAAGAATCTCCCCAACGGCATATAGATCAATAAAAGTATCAACATCAATAGCCTCATTTTCAGAAACCTCATATACGTCCAGTTTCTTTCCTATTCTGCTATCTTCCGTGACTACTTCTCTTTTTGAAATAACAAAAGCACCTGTCTCCATATAATTAGCAGGTAAATACTGCCGATTTAATCTCTTCTCGTAATTAGGTACTTTTTTTCCATTCTCATCGTGCCATGAGAGATGTGGATGATTTATGGCAGAAATCAATGTATCTAAGCCTTTATCAAAAGCATACTGAATGGCATTATCGAGAGTTTCAGTCTTAAGTGTGGGAGATGTTGGCTGCATAGTTATTACGTAATCATACTCTTTCTGTTCGCAAATAACTGCATCATAAATAACAGCATCAAGTGCAACCGAATCTTCGCATAACTCCGAACAGCGCCAATGACACCGCACTCCCATCTGTTCTGCAATAATCTTTACCTCATAAGAATCTGTTGAAACGACAACATCCGTAACATACTTTGAGTTGATTGCATTATTAATCGCATAAAATATCATGGGATGCCCATTGACATACCTTATGTTCTTATTGGGTATCGCTTTTGAACCTGCTCTTGCCGGTATAATAGCCAGTATTTCCATTATAACATCCTCACCATTCTTTGATTTTATTAATATGATTGCACAATTGGTCATAATAAAACTGCATCCGCTTAAAAGCTAGCTCGTACTCCAACCAATTAGTATACTCATTACGTTCTATATTTCTTATAACCTCATCCCTTAAGTATTCATTTACAGAGGGGATTATTTTATTCTTAATTCGTCTAATAATCATAGGTTTGAATTGCATGGCATCATCATAAACATGTATATTACTTAATCCAAGTGCTTGATTAACTCCAGCGCCCCGACCATCCTCTTCTAATAAAATTGTCCTATTTCTCTTGCTTAAATTGTATATATGGGCGTGAACCCTAAAACCGATGTGCAAATCACAATCATCGTAAACAGTAAAGCCTTCATAGCTTCCAGCAATATCGATATATTTAATCTTATTTTTTTCCAGCACCGGCTTTATAATTTCTTTTCTCTTTTCTCCGCGTTTTCCTTCTTCTTTTTCCCAAGTTCCTCTATGAAAGACGAATGTTATTTCCGCATTCGGATATAGGTTTATCAAAAGATCTATAAGATCGGCTGCCACTCTGTAATTGTTTGTATTAGCTGGATCCGAAATACAAATCTTGTTAATCCCATTGATAGTTCTTAGTTCTGATTTTGATATATTCTCAATATCATACCAAGCTGGACAACCATGCATTTCAGCTTTAAAGTTCTTCCCCTTAAGCATATTCACTGTATACCAATCTCTACAACTAAGACAATCTGCAGTAGCCTCTAACTTCTTAAGAAGTCCTATACTCGTATCATCCATATCATAATTTGCAACAGACTCATATCGGTTATCTTCTCCATACCAGCCACCACCTATGTTTATCATTGGAATATCCATAGACGAAAGATCAGACACCAGCGGAATATCTCCAGGATGAATATGATTTGTAAAGAATGGACCTCCACCGAATACTACACCAGATATTCCTCTAATGTGCTCCTTAATAATTTGTTCAGATTCTCCCTCCCAGAGAGCATCTATTTCACAAGTAGGTATAATATGTTTTATAAGTTTTTGTGATCTGTGTGAAATTAAGAAATCACCAGCATTTTTTATCGCTCCATGTAAAAAGAGAATTCTCATTTTTATTACTCCAATCAATACTATGTTATCTTTTGTTGCAAAACTCTTTAAGAGCTAACACTATCATTTTTACGAATATCTTTTATACGCCTAATCAATTCTTCTCTCTTATTCAAGCAGATTGTAAACAACACCAGAATGAATACTCCTGCAACACCCCATCTCAAAATAGTATTGTCATAGTTCAACACGCTAAATACCGTGAGCAATGACAGCATTGATACAGGAATAATAAAAGTACCCTTTATATATATATTGTTTCTGATTACATAGTTAAGAATAATATAGTGTACTATCATAAGAATAAAATATGCCATCAGTGTTGTATATGCTGCAGTAACATATCCAAACAGCGGTATTAGTATAATATTACCTATAATATTCACTATAGTGGCTACCATTGTTGCTATTGCAATGTATTTATTCTGCCTATTATAAATCTCAATATTTACAAAAAAACTATATACGAACACGAAGTATCCAGCAAGTACTATCACCGGAGAAAAACTTTTTGCCTCACCGTATTCTGATGTAGACAAAAATACTGTTAGTTCAGGACAGACCAAAACTACTATTGCAAATATCACCGAGAATAAAATAAGATATATTTTTGAATATTGCCTAATTTTATCATAATCCTCATTTTTAAGGCTTCTATACAACCACGGCGTCCAAACTTCATTAACAGCTCCCCACACAACTTGCATTAATGACGATATGGTATACGCAACAGAATATATTGCCACTTTAGCCGGATCACATAATTGTAGAATAAAAATTCGGTCACTCTGCCCCATAATGGTTAGAGATGCAAGATGAATCATATTAGGCAGGCCAATAGGAACAGCAAATACTAGTGCTTTCCATTCTATGTGAAATGGCTTAAATCTTCCAAGATATAAAAATATAACAACAGCAGCAACAATACTGAATAAATACTGTCCAAACATTCTACCAATGATCTTATTAGACACATGATGTATTAAGTAAATAGAGAGTGATAGGCTAAATATTGAGTTTGCTGCACTTAATAATGTGTTAAGTTTAAATTTATAATCAATAGTATTAACCTTAAAAAAGGATTCCATAATATATCCAGAAAAGGCAACGCTTAGCATATAATTAATCCAAAACCTATCAATTCGAATTATTGGATAATAAATATTAAATGTCAAATTAGCCAATACTACAACAAGCATAAACCAGTATAAGGATGCATAAAGAATTGAAGAATTAAAAAAAATATAATTGCCATCATAATTAATTCTAGCAACTCCAATAGACGTATTAAGAGCCAAACCAATAAATATTCCTATTAACGCAATATAGGAAATGTACCCTGAGACGATTCCCAACTCGCTTTGAGATAAAAGTCTTGTAAAAATCGGTATAGCTAAATAATTTATTGCCCTTATCAGAATAAGCCCCATAAAATTCCAGAAACTTGCAACAAGGATCTTTCTTCTAGAAAAGTTTTCCATTTATTTCCTCTAAATATTTATATTTGAATTGGCTTCTGGGATCCGTAGAATTTTTGTATTTTTCTTTCAATGTCTGTATGATTCTATTGAACCTGATTACAAATCCCATACTACTACTAATAACTTCATCTCGCAGTTCAAAAGCAGCTGCAATTTCCTCTTTCGTGCAAAGTTTTGTTTCTCCTCCCCAAAAGTCATTATAAATATCCGTGGTATCACTTTTTTCTAATAGTACTTTTTTTATTAAATCTTTGTTTTTTATCTCTGTAAGCACCTCATCATCAGTCATTACTCCATATTCTTGAATACTTTCTTCTAATTCATAATATTCAATTTCTTTTTTCATATACATTGCATATCCTAGATAAGTACCAACATGCGTCCCGACAATCAAATCAGCCAAGCTGATTAAAGTCTTTGTTCTTGACAAAAACTTTTTATCAGATCGTAATCCGCAAGAAACTAACTTAACCTTTGGAATGCTACTTATTTCCTGAAAAGTATCATCTAATACATCATGCCAATATACGCAAAAAAGGATAGTATCAAATACTTCTGAATAGTGTCTAATCATTTCTCTATAACGATCTAATTCTCTTCCATCTATCTCAGATTTTTCATATGTATGAGTTGGATATATTAAGACAGTCCGTCCATATTTCTTCTTTAATACCTTCTCCTCGTCTTCGCTATATATTTTATTTGCATAATGAATAAATGGACCTATATCTAACTGTAATGAAAATCTCTCAGTATTTTTAACTTTTGATTTGTTTCCTTGGGAAAAAAACATAAACGTATTATACATTCTGCCTAACGATAAGGGTGCCTCAGAAAAATCAACACCATGTACTATTCCCATACCAATAGTTCTATACTTGGGTTTGTAATGAGAATACTCAACAAGCATGTCGTAATGTCCATAATACAGGCACTCACATCCAAGAAATCTTTTACCAAGAACAAAACGTTTCTTTTTAATTTCTTCTACAACATCCACAAAGTCTTGATAATTCTTTATTGGATCTACCTTTAAGTACTTCTTGGAATAAAAATTGTTCAAAACATTGTGAATACAAAATCCAATTCTATATAAGAAATCATAAACCAAAACGTTATGATACTTGTTCGTAAGAAAAGCTTTCATTATATTCCTTTCACTCCTTTATTACTGTAGCGCGCGTTTGGCTTTTGGATTATTAAACCTAATCCCAAGTAGCAAAACCACGTTTCCACAACCCATAAAGACGTAATCTCTGTTGTACCCAAAATAAAAACAAATGTTATAACAGCTATATATGCATGCCAATTTGCTCTGTTATTAATTATGTAAGAACTTTTTTTCTTAATTATCGAATATAACATCCTTGTATAAATAAAGAGTCCAAACAATCCGTAGTTCACGATTATTCCATATAGATTATTGTGTACAAAACCAGAGTATGTTCCTGCCTCTAACTTATTTGCACCCAATCCAAATAAAATCCCTATTGGATTTTCTGCAAACCCAATAAAAATACTCTTCCAAATCAAATCTCTTCCAGAAAATAATGATTTTCCAAATATATCATCCGACGAAAACAATGGACCGATTATTACTGCAACTATTGGTACGCATATGCAAATCAGAAAAGAAATAACGAATACCCTCTTAATCATTTTTCTATCTTTAGGAACATACGGTATCAGATATAGCAAGAAGAAAAAAAGTATACATATCAGAGATCCTCGAGACTTAAAGTACAATATTGCAACGGTAGCTATAACCATGAAAATGATATTCAGTACTTTCTTTTCAAACAAAAAATGCTCAGATAAAATTGTTAATAGGATTGCTGAAAAACATGCACATCTTCCCCAAATGTTTGCTCCAATATAATTATGAGACAGATACCACCAATCAGCGCGATAAATGAGGGAGTAGTAGAACGAGTATATGATAAATGCAACTAATAGAATAATATGAAATTTTACAAGTACCTTTGGCATCTCAGCTCTGCTTAAATTCTGCATCATCAGCAGGGATGTAAGCAGAGAAAGAAAGCTTCCAAATGATGCATAGGGATTAATAATTGTAGTGAACAATGCAACCAGTACAAAAATCGCTATACTATTTACGTCTTTAATCTTCCATCTGAGATACAGTAAAAATAAGGGAGCGGTTACAACAAAACTAATTATCCCGACATAACTTTCTACCCTATAATATAAAACATTATTTGTTAATGAAAAAAAGATTGCAGACATAATTAGCAATGAAATAAAGCCACAGAAATATGAAGATATTTTATGTCGATTAATTCTTAAATGATGCATTTTTTCTCCTACATGAAATTATAGATATGGTGATTATTCTCATCTTTTTCATCAAGAGTCTATTAAACTCCGTTGTATTAGTCTTTCACACACATTCATATTAATACATAATTTTTCTGGTGTTCACTCCACCAACTCTCTATCGATCCATCAGAAAATGCCTCTTTTATGCATCCATTTTCCATAATTGGATGAATCATCATCTCCGATACATCAGGAAGACTACTACTTATACTTATATCTCTCATGGATCCAAAAGCTAAAGGGGTTAAGGATGAATGTTCATAATTATAACGTAGAATTTTTTTATTTATTCTGTGCTTGATAATTCTTTTAAAGATAGACATTTCATTTGAAGGAATATTACGCGATAATCTAATATCGTCAAAATCATATTTTTCCATAATAGGCATAAGAATACCTTTGATTGACGGGTTCACATGTGAATGCTGATGCGAATCTAAATGTTTTCTTCCTATACCTAAATCAAGAAATGCTTTTATCTGAGCCTCTATTTCGTAACACACACATTCACTTGTTTTCTTGTCAAGTCTCATTCGATATTTGGGTGTTTTCATGATTCTACTTATAAACATTCCATGTTCATCACAAAAAATGGTATCCCGTATTCTTTCAGTCAGCGGTTTACCCTCTACAAGATTAAGATGCAATCCAACCCGGTCACTAAAACCATTATCTTTTGATAGCTCCACCGCTTCATCAACATAAGGCATATTTACCATGATAGTAGTCTGGTTAATATAATTCTTATTAAAACATAGAGTAATTGCCTCATTAACCTCATGCGATATACCAAAATCATCAGCATTTATAATCAATTTATTTTTCACTAGATCTTCTCCTTACAAGATATGTATAAACCCTGCCAAAAAGCGAGATCGGAATAATATAATTATTGCATTGGATAACTCTACCGCCAAATTCCATCTTGAATTTATCTATCCCATTCGGTTTATCAGGATCAGTGATTCCTCCCCACTCGTACCTTGAAAACCCGTTATTTTTAAAGTACTGAATGTCTTTCCAGTGCAGGTATTTATTCATTCTGCCTATCTCATTAGCTTTATCCTTATTGTTTTTCCCCCAAAGAGGTGAGGCTGAATACATCAAAACGCAACTGTCGTTATCATGAAGATAAGCGTGAAATACTTCATTATCTCCGTTAATGTTTGTACAGCTCGATATTAGTATACTGTTTGATTCTATAGCTTTCTCCACTAATTTACGATTGAATCTATATCCGGAAAGACCTTTTTCACCAAACATTTGATTATACGCCGTCTCAAATCTTTTAATTATCTCTGAATTCTCGCAAAGCTGTTTTTTTTCAAAAAAATGTACCTGCGCTTCTTCTCGTTCAGACCTACGTATTTCATATTTACAGTTTTTCTTGATATTTGCCAGGAGTTCTTCTTCAGAATACTTTAAATCGGTAAGCAACGTGTACTGTTTCTGTAGAATGATGCTTTTGGATACATCCTTTTCGCCAGAATCTGTACTATGCAGATAAACAACATCTGCCTTGCTATTTCCAATTTCGTTTATCCCGCAAAATGCGCATTCTCTTATGCGGAATGCTTTTCGTTTAAAGGTAAAATCAACCATTTCATTTTCCTCTCTCAGCTATGTATTCTTTTCTCCCATTTTCCATCAATTTAATCCGTTTTATGACAGATAAAGACTGATCAAACATATTTCGCTTTCTAACAGCAAACTGAATTATTAACAAATGTACAATTTCTAAATCCATTGCTTCAAAAGCTGCACCACGACTAATAAAATATCTTTCTGCCGGAATATCCTTCCATGAAGAACTAGTTATGTGCAAACCACTTATTACCTGAGGTGAATAATAAATCTTCAATCCTTTCTTTATACTATGAACTAAAAAAGCGTTCTCTTCTCCCATACAAAACTTTGTTCCAGCTCCAATATATTCGTCAAACTTAAGTCCAGCAACTTTATTCCGGAGCATCGCAATCTCAACTGATGAAATCTTCATTGACTTTAATAATCCAATTTTCTCAGTCTTTTCCGGGTAGTCCTTAAACTTTTCTTCAATTCCGAGCACTTTAAACCTAATTATAGATGCTTTTTTATTGTTCTCAAATGCCTTCTGAACAATTTCTGCATATCCTTCAACATATTCAAGATCATCATCTGCAATAAGACAGATTTCTCCTCTAGCTTCAGATAAACATATATTCCTGCTTACACTTAGTCCTCTTGTAGTGGAATTTATCCATTTTATTCGATTTCCGTTATAATCGTATTCAATAACACTATCTTCTTGGCATTGATTAACAACTACGGCATCAGTAGATATCCTCATCTTTTCTACCAATGAATAATCCGTCTGATTCATCGTTGATACTAAGACTTCTACTCTCATAATAACCCTTCTACACGTATAATTATCGTGTACTCTCCGCTTTTTCCCAAACAGGTTTCGACTTTCCTGTAATAATGTTCATAACGCCCTTCCACTGTGCTATAACCGTCATACAGTAGTATGAAACAATTCGCACAATTCTATTATTACTTTTTGTACACCAGCCTATGATCGCCATAAGATAGAGCAATAATTGTATACATGCTAATACTTTCCAAAACGGACTACAGAAAACGGCCAATATTATGTTTGACACAAGAGCGACTAAATGCATAATCCACAATAAATATCGGCACGTCCTATGCCCAAAATAAAAATATGAAAACCATCCATAGTTAAATACATTTAGTATTCTTGCATCTGGCATTATTCCATGTAAGATTGTCCGGTTCATACGAACTTTCCTTTTGAACTCGTCTTCGTCTATCTCACCAGCTTTTTCATATGCTATAGCATCTGGATTATAAATTGCTCTTTTCTTTTCAAGCGCATAGATGACCGGGAAACTTGAATCATGACACTCAATTGGAGATATTATTCTATAATCCACATTACGCACTGCGTAAATAGCACCATTTCCTGCTGTAATAGTTTGTATTCCGCTCTCAATTTGTCGACACATTAAGTCCAATTTCCAGTAAAAACCTTCTGAATTAGCTGTTTCATTATTTGTAGTATTCATATATCGAAGCTGCCCAGAAACATACGCAATGCTTGGATCCGAAAAAGACGATACCAATTCTTTTACTGCATCTTTATTGAATATTGCGTTTGCATCCGTCATTATCAATATTTCTGATGTGCATAGTTTCTGACTTTCGTTTTGTGCATTTGTTTTTCCAAAATGATTGATAGACTTATGTATTCTTATTCGTTTCTCCGTATGCTCAGAAATAAACTGTTCAACTAATTCATCTGTTCTATCAGTAGAATAATCAGAAGCAACGATATAGTCTATCTTTTCACTCGGATAATCCATAGAGATGATATTCTCTAACTTCTCTTCTATAACCTTTTCTTCATTATGCGCCACAACCATGATTGTAACCGTAGGTTCATAAGAGTAATCCTTTTGATTTTCCTTTTTCAATAGCTTTTTAAGAATAACCAGTGAAATCGGATACCCAATCATCGCCCAAAAAATAATAAAAACTGCGATATAGAATATTACTTTAAATATTAACATGTCTCATCCTAACTTTTAGAAATTTGAAATTCTATGCCTACAATAAACACATAGTTCGTCATGGTACTTTCACCGATATTCAGCATCTTGCCGTTTTTTTCATTTTTAACCTAATAATCTTCTGTCATTCCTGTTACCCATTTATGCATATACAGCAACATCCTTGCACCTAATGCATCCACCGATTGCCCGCACCCGCTAAAACTACCACTTGGATTAACATTTTTTATCCATTAAATACAATTAAGCCACTTTCACCAGTCTCTTACTATTTTCCAGTTTCAGTTAAACTAAAAACGCTGATAGTTCCACATTCCGATGACGTAAAACAATCATGTATTTCAAACAGATCATTATCATCAACTTCTATATTTGCTCTCCAATGTACATACATATCTGCCTGTCTTGTACAGGGAAGTGTATATTTACTTCCATCGCTGTCGGCCATCTTCTTTTCAAATAACATTTGAGAGTCGTGTAGCCATATCCCTTGGCTATCGTTTTATTTCGGTAATCTTGCTCTATCACAATCTTTTCTAAATCCAAGATCCCAACACCAGCTCCATCTGTTAGATACAAGAAATCTGATGCTCCAAACCTACCGCTAACCAACGGATTTCTCCCTACTTCTGAGTAATCAATTACAGATATCTTTGCCAGTTCATCCATATAGCACTTTTCAGTAAATTACGGATACTTCTTTAATGTCTCATCAACCATCTTTCCAAAGCTGGTTGGAAACGGCCAATAGATACCGTTTCCTTCTTTCTTGTAATAAACAGCTCTGCCAAATAATCATCAGCCCTTATATTCGTGGCTACTACATTGATCGCAACAGATGAACTGGCGCACACCACTTCATATCTGACACTTGGAACTCCCTGGAATGTAGGATTCGCTTCTGTAATAAATATACCGAGATACCCTCGGTCTACCTACTTTTCTGAAGTGAAATTTCCCATAAAGCACGTCACCCGATTATCTTTATTTAATTCTCCTAGATTGCCTACTGAAACTCCTGCATGATTAAGTTCATCTGCCATAGTTTCCTCAAAAAGCGCAATCATTCCTTTTCATTCTTTAGTCCATTTTCTCTCAAAATCTGTCCGACTTCTCTGAGTATATAAACTTTACTCACCAGATTTTCCCTCCCGACTTAAAACAAATTATCTAACTATACTTTGACAGCTTAACATCCAAAAGGTAATAATTTGCATCTTTTTCATACATATTTCCGAAAGACGCTCATGAATAAGAATATTAACATCTATGACCGCAGCTAGTGCCTGGTACATTACCAGACGTAGACACTAATCTCCCCCCTGTTACCATCACGTCATCTACTGTGGGAATGGTGTACCCGTTTTCTTTTTTCTATGCTTCTCCATAATCAGCTTACCTTTAATCTCTTCTAAACAGATCTCTTGTATATACCTTGTTTTCAACGTCATCCAGCACAGTGTCATACCGATTCGCTATTATCGCATCACATTGAGACTTAAACTTTTCAATATCATTGACAATAAGGCTTCCGAAAAATGTTGTTCCATCCTCCAAAGTGGGTTCATATATGATTACGATTGCACCTTTCGCCCTAACTCGCTTCATAACACCCTGAATTGAACTCTGGCGAAAATTATCACTGTTTGCCTTCATGGTCAATCTATATACACCGATTATAACTTGCTTTTCTTTCCCTTGATCATAATCATATCCATCTGAATAACTATAGTACCCAGCCTTCCGTAGAACCCTGTCAGCAATGAAATCCTTCCTTGTACGGTTGCTTTCTACAATAGCTTCAATTAGGTTCTCCGGTACATCATCATAATTCGCCAGAAGCTGCTTTGTATCCTTCGGCAGACAATATCCGCCATAACCAAAACTCGGATTGTTGTAGTAATCACCAATACGGGGATCCAGACTTACACCCTTGATAATATCCTTGGTACAAAGTCCCTTTAACTCTGCATATGTATCCAATTCATTGAAATAACTGACCCGCAATGCAAGATATGTATTGGCAAAAAGTTTTACCGCCTCAGCCTCTGTTAGCCCCATGTGAAGAACTTCAACATCCTTCCTCTCAGCGCCTTCTACTAGCACCCCGGCAAACTGTTCCGCTACCTTTCTTGTATTCTCATCGCTTCCAACAATGATCCTGCTCGGATAGAGATTGTCATAGAGCGCTTTGCTCTCTCGCAGGAACTCCGGAGAAAAGAGTATCCTGTCCGTTCCAAATTTTTCCCTAACTCTTATGGTATATCCAACCGGAACTGTACTCTTTATGACCATAACAGCTTTGTCACTGCTCTTCAGTACAAGCTCAATTACGCTCTCCACCGTGGAACAGTCAAAAAAATTCTTCTGTGGATCATAATTTGTCGGTGCCGCTATGATGACATAATCTGCGGCCTTATACGCAACAGATCCATCCATCGTAGCAGTCAGATTCAGTTTTCTTTTGCCTTCTTTCGCTTCAGCCAGATATTTCTCTATGTATTCATCCTGTATCGGCGAGATATAATTATTCAGCTTTTCAACCTTTTCAGAAACGATATCAACCGCAGTCACTTTATTATGCTGTGATAACAGCACTGCAAGCGACAATCCCACATATCCGGTTCCCGCAACAGCTATATTCATGTCTCAAATCCTTCCTTTTTCAGTTATTGCTGTATGGCATCATTTGTAATGCCTACTCGAAACACGCTCTGATCACTTCCATGATCCTGTCCTACTGCTCCGTATTCATCTTGTCATCGCTCGTCAAGCATAGCCCTCTTTCAAATCTATCCAAACCAATATCAACTGAAAGGTCATCCTCCTACTATATACGCATTAGACCTTCCCCGCCCTTTTCCAAATCTTGTTATGAACCTATGCATCCTCTATATCAGCTACATATGCATAAACTTTCAGATGAAACTCCCCTCAATATGATACTTCACCAGCGTCTCCAGGATATCCATGAGATGACGCTTTCCTGTTTCTGGGAGGTACAGGGATTCCTGCTCTCCTCGCACCTGTCTGTACGTAGCTTCCGGATCGATGATCATGCAAGATATCATTATTTGAAAGTATTAGTATCTTCATATTATCTCGTTATATATGATTCCTATTTTCACAAGATTTTGCGGGTTCTCCCACATAAGTTCCAGCTTTATCCATATCCCCGACAACCACTGCCCCGGCTCTTACCATATAGCTTGAACAAATCGAAACATTATTGTTTACAACTATCCCAACTCCTATCTAGGTCTTCTCTCCAATCCATACAGTTCTGGCAACGTGTGACTCAACTGATAATTAAATTGAAATCTAATAACAATAAAAACAAAACATTCATTTCAACATCCTTTGCAAATTATAGTATACGTGCTGGATTTCCCACTGCTGTACATCTGGACGGAATATCCCGGATTACGACGGTTCCTGCACCGATAATGCTCTGTTCTCCAATATGCTTCCCTTGAATAATATGACTTCCTGTCCCCAGCTCCACTGCATAATCTACGGAAACATTTCCAGAAATATTTACACTTGGATAGACCGTTGTATAATCAGAAATCTTGACATCGTGACCAATGGTACAATCCAGGTTTAAAGTCACATGTCGTCCGAGTTCTATATCCGTGGTTAAAATTGTTCCTGCACAAATAATCGTTCCTTCGCCAATACACACTCTATCTGACATAATAACGGAAGGATCTATTAATGTTGCAAAATGAATATTTTTTATTTCAGAAAATTTCCTATCCAGAGTCATCTTAATCTTAGACGAACCAACGGCATATACAATCCAGATATCCTTTTCTATGCTTTTGAGGTAATCACACCCACCACAAACTGGATATTCATTGCATTGTTTCCCGCTCATTTTGGTATCATCATCAATAAATCCTTTGATGTTCCAGGTTGGATTCATAGCATTTATCCTTTTCACAAGCCAAAGGACTTCTCGCCCAAACCCGCCTGCTCCAATAATATACAAATCTTTCATGTTATCTTCTCTCAAAACATACTTTTAAGTTTTTCTGGCAAATCATCCATACGATTTTAGGTGGCTGCATTATGTCTGTTAACATATCAATGCTCTATATTCCCCTTAAATTCTTCCATAGTTACAGCTGTTGATGAGGAAATTCCATCTTTTTTCATTACCTTTAAAAATGTTTCAAAAACTATATCAACATCCATAAAAAAAGAAACTCCATTAACATAGCAGAGATCCTGTTGGAATTTTTCCTCCCAGCTAATCGCATTACGCCCCCGTACTTGTGCAAGTCCTGTAAGCCCAGGCCTCACGTCGTGTCGATGTCGCTGTTCAGTACTATACAGTGGCAGGTATTTTACCAGCAGCGGCCTCGGCCCCACCACGCTCATATCCCCCTTCAGGATATTAAACAACTCGGGCAGTTCATCCAGGCTGCTGGCCCGCAGCTTCTTTCCAAAGCTGGTCAGCCGTACCTCATCCGGCAGCAGCTCCCCGTTCTCGTCCCTGGCATCGGTCATGCTGCGGAACTTGTACATCTCAAAGATCCTTTCGTCCTTTCCTGGACGTTTCTGTTTGAAGATCACCGGACTTCCCAGCTTTACCCGCACCAGGACCGCCGTGACCGCCATGACCGGGGACAGCACAAAGATCGCACCTGCCGACAGCACGATATCCAGGAACCTCTTTATGTAGTCTCGGTACAGCCGGTTAGTCATCGAAACAGCTCCTTATGATCTTGATAATGGTATCCTGCTCCTCCGCCGTCATCTTATTATCACTCGGCAGGCACAGTCCCCTCTGGAAAAGGTCCATCCCCACATCCAGTGGCTTTCCATCTTTCCCGACCGCCCCTCCGGCGATATAAGCATTGGTCCTTGCCCGTCCGTTTCCTTCCCGGGTCACAAACCCGTTCATCCGGAAGATCGGCTGCATATGCATGGGCTTCCAGATAGGACGGCCCTCAGCATTATACTTTGCCAGCGTCTCCAGGATCTCCATGGGACAGCTCTTTCCCGGTTCCGGAAGGTACAGGGATTCCTGTTCCCCGCGTACCTGTCTGCACATGGCCTCCGGATCGATGACCAGGCACGACAGCCAGTAGTTGGGCTCGGAGTTTTCCGCGTCAAACGGATTCATCCGTACTGGAAGGCCCTTAAAGCCCTCCCTGTACCGCTCGTAAATGGCCTTCTTCTGTGCGATATGCTCCTTTAAGTACGGGAACTGTCCCCGCACCACCCCGGCGATCACGTTGCTCATCCGGTAGTTGTAGCCCACTTCCTCATGCTGGTACCAGGCCGCGTTCTCCCGGGACTGGGTGGACCATTTCCGGGCCCGGTCCGCCGCATCCTTATCATCGGTCAGGAGCATCCCCCCGGCAGAGCCGGTGATGATCTTGTTCCCGTTGAAGGAGATGGCGTTATAGGTGCCGAAGGTCCCGGTCTGCTGTCCCTTATAGGAAGCCCCCAGGGATTCCGCCGCATCCTCGATGATCATGGCCCCATGGCGTTCACAGACAACCCGCAGCTCATCGATCTTTCCCGGCGTCCCGTATAAATGGGCCATAACAACGACCCGGACCTCCGGATACAGTTCAAAGGCCTTTTCCAGGGCCACTGGATCCATGTTCCAGGTGTCGTATTCGGTATCAATGAACACCGGGACTCCGCCCTCATACACCACCGGATTTACGGTGGCAGAAAAGGTCATGTCCGAGCAGAACACCTTCTCCCCGGGCTTTACCCCGGCCAGCTTCACGGCCAGGTGGAGGGCAGAGGTGCCGGTGGCCAGCGCCACGGCATACTTACACCCCACGGTCTCGCAGGCCAGACGTTCCACCTCGTTGATATTCTCTCCGACGGTGGACATCCAGTTCTTTTCATAGGCGTCCTTTATATATTCCAGCTCCGGCCCGTGCATGGTGGGCGAGCTGAGCCAGATCTTTTTTTCAAATGGTGTGAGACGTTCGTCTGCATGGAACATGTGATCATCCCCCTTGTTTTTAATAGAAAAACATCCTGTTTCCACAGGATGTTTTCTTCTGGTTAAGGCCCCGTTTCCGGGGGCTTTCTGTTTTTCTTTTACTGTTTGATTCCCTGCACTTTTGCTTATGTGTGATAAAGAAGTAATAGAAGTGTA
>QFCE01002487.1_pt1 | contig 65611 bp, 55 predicted proteins | sample 5346091 | NCBI WGS metagenome assembly QFCE01 (sample SAMN09062252, study PRJNA434731) | Human gut metagenome, whole genome shotgun sequencing project. | isolation source: stool timepoint A chromium assembly | host: Homo sapiens | collected 2015
CAAAAGCATCGAAAGAGATTGATGGAAAGCTGGAAACAGGAAAAGAAGTGACCAGTGACAGCTTTGTGATCTATGAAGTGAAGCAGTTTGATACATTCCCGAAGATTGCAAAATATTATGGTGTTCCGCTTAAGAACATTATGAAAGACAATCAGGTTATGGACGCACTGGTAGTCGCAAATAACACGATCTTTATCCGTAACCCACAGACAAATGTTCCATATAGTCCTGCACCGCTTACCGATCAGGATAAGATGCGGATTGACGGAGCATTGATGGGAAGAGGCCTGCACTGTGAATTTGGATTTGAACCAGTCAACTTAAATACTGGTAACTTCTACATGGATCAGTCCGATGCGACGATGAATGAACTGAATGGAGAATTCTCCATTACAAGAAGCTACAATTCCAAAGGAACAGACCAGCATTCCATGTTCGGACGTGGATGGAGCTTTAACTATGACCAGTCACTTTCTCAAATGGAGGACGGAAGTCTTCTGTATATGAGAGGGGACGGAAGTTATCTGATCTTTGATAAGAATGAAGATGGAAGCTACACTACTCCGGATGGTTATGTATATGATTTAAAAGCAGTCAGCTATAAAGATACAGACCATGACTACATCGGATGGGAACTGACAGATGCGGATCAGAGCGTCTGGTCATTTGATAAATATGGAATTTTACGTTATGTAACGGATGTGAATGGATTTAAGACAGTATTAGATTATGACGATGATTATAATCTGAGTAAGATTACAACACCATCCGGAAAAACATTCGGGGTAAAACAGGATAAATTCGGGCATATCAAGGAACTGTCTCTTCCAGATGGTGGAAAAGTTTCTTACAAATATGATGAGCAGGGAAATCTGATATCTGTAACAGATCCGAATGGAACAACAAAAGAGTACAAATATGATGATGACAGCCGTATGACAAGCTGGAAAGATGAGAATGGCAATACGGTTGTAAAGAATACTTACGATAAAGAAGGAAGAGTTGTAGAGCAGACTGATGCAGAAAAAGGAACGGCAACTTTCAAGTACGGAAAGAGTTCTACTACAACAACGGATAACGAAGGAAATAAGACCGTTTATCATTATGATGATCAGTACCGCACAACATCCATTGAATATCCGGATGGAACAACCTGTGAAAAGACTTATAATGCAGAGAATCAGCTTGCTTCCGAAACGACAGCAGCCGGAACAAAAACTTACACTTATGATGCATTTGGCAATGTAGCAACGGAGACAAGAGAGGATGGAAAGACAGCCTCTTATACTTATAATGAGCAGAATAAGCTGACCAGTGCAACTGGATATAACGGAGCAACGGTTACTTACAGTTATGACGGTAATGGAAATATGGTCACATCTACAAAACCGGATGGAACAGCCATTACCTATACTTACGATGACAAACATCGTATGGTATCCCAGACAGACGGCAGAGGTGTCACAACAACGTATTCGTATGACGGACCGAACATGACCGGATATGTGGATGGAAATGGAGCAGCATGGGGATTCACGTATGACGCGATGAATCGTGCAGTTACCATGACAGATCCACTTGGAAATGTAACCTCGAACAGTTACGATGCGAATGGCAATCTGACTTCCAAGACAGCAGCCGATGGCGGTGTGACCGCTTATACGCTGGATGGTGTGGGAAATATTACAGCAAGTACTGACGCACTGGGGAATACCACCACTTATACTTATGATAAGATGTACAACATGACCAGTGGTACAGATCCGAAAGGAAATCAGATCAGCTACGTTTATGATAAGAATTATCAGCAGGTCAAAGCAACCGATGCAAAAGGAAATACAATTACTTATAAGTATGACAGCATGGGACGTGTCATAGAAGTGAGTAATAAAGATTTTGGAACAAAGCTCTATGAATATGACAAAGCAGGAAATCTGAAAAAATATACCGATGGAAATGGAAATGCAACCGTATCCAAGTTTGATTCTCTTGGACAGGTGCTTCAGTCCAAAGATGCAGTTGGTAATATAACCAAATATGAATATGACGCATTAGGAAATGAAACCAAGATTACTTATGGAGATGGAAGCAGCCATTCCAAGGAATATGATAACTGCGGAAGACTCGCTAAAGAGACAGATGAATTAGGTGCAGTTACCACTTATACTTATGATGCGGCAGACAATCTGGTATCAAAATCAGATGACAGTGGAAGAACCTGGACTTATACCTACGATAATACAGGAAACCGCTTAAGTGAAACCAACCCAGAAGGTGGAACTACCACATATACTTATGATAAAGCAGGAAATCTGGTATCTTCTACCGATGAAGAGGGAAGAACAGATACTTATGCTTACGACAAGGCAGGAAATCTGACTACATCCAAAGATGCCCTTGGATATACCGTATCCATGAAGTATGACTTAAATGGAAATCTGGTATCCTCTACCGATGAAAATGGAAATACCAGTACCATGACTTACGATGGTAATGGAAACATGACATCGGTAAGCGATGCAAAGGGCAACATTACAGCAATGAAATATGATTCCACCGACAATCTGGAACAGACGGTGGATGCCCTGAAAGGAAAGACCACTTACGAATACGATTCACAGGGCAACAGCACAAAGATGACAGATGCCCTCGGCAATGCGTATAGTTATGTGTATGATAAAGAGGGAAATAACACATCCATAATACTGCCGACAGGGGACAAGGTGCTGATGGAGTACGATGCCATCGGACAGCTTGTAAAATGTACGGATGCACAGGGACTCGTAATTACCTATCAATATGACGGAGCAGGCAACCTGATCCATTCCTCCGACAATGGTGGAAACAGTATGGATTATACTTATGATGGTGCCGGAAATGTACTGACACAGACCGATGAACTTGGCAGGACAGCAACATACAAGTACGATCAGTACGGCAGACTCCTGAAACTTACTGAAGCAGACGGAAGTATCACATCTTATGAATATGATGTTATGGACCGCATTACAGCGGTAACGGATGCGGAAGGTCATAAAACAACCTTTACCTACGATAAAGTCGGCAACCAGTTATCCATGACAGAAGAAGAGGAAGCCACATATAAATACGCTTACGATAAGAAAGACCGGGTTATTTCTCAGACAAATCCACTGGGAGCATCCAGCACCTTTAAGTATGACGGAAATGATAATGTGACGGAATCTGTCGATGAAAACGGTACGGTTACCAAGTATGCTTACGATAAAAATGACAATCTCGTATCCCAGACAGACGGAAATGGAAATACGACAACCTACCAGTATGATGAACTGGACCGCAAGATCGGTGAGACTTCTCCGTTAAAAGAAACAAATGAATACCGTTATGATGCCATTGGAAATCTTACCAAATCAAAAGATCCGATGGGACTCATTACCGAATACAAATATGACAGCCTGAGTAACATGACGGAACAGATTTCTCCAAAGGGAGCAGTTACCAAATATGATTACGACAAGCATGGCAATGTCATTTCTGTAACGGATGCAAAGGGAAATGAGACACAGTACAGTGTTGACCTGAATGACAATGTCACAAAGATGACACAGGCGAATGGTGGAGAGTATACCTATAGTTATGATAAAGCCGGACGTCTGAAGAGTATGACCAGTCCACTGGGTTATACTAAAAATTTCTCTTATGATAAAGTGGACAACGTGGTAAAAGAAAGCGACAGCTTAAAGAGTACCACTACTTATACTTACGATAAGCTCCATAACATGAAGTCTTCTACCAATGCACTGGATGGAACAACCAGCTTTTCTTATGATAAGTATGGCAATCTGGTGAAGGAGACAGATCCGCTTGGACGGAGCAATACCTACAGTTATGACCTGGCAGGTCAGATGACTTCTGCAGCTGATCCGCTTGGTAAGATAACTGCTTACACTTACGACCCGGCAGGAAATATTACTGAGATCACCAAACCGGGTGGAAGAAAGACCAGCTATGGATATGATAAGAATTATAATGTTACATCTGTAACAGATCCGATGGGCTATGTTGCAAAGACAGTCTACGATAAAGACAACCGTGTAACAGAAGAGACCGATGCACTGGGGCAGAAGGAATCCTATACCTATGATAAGGACAGCAGGGTAACTTCTATTACAGACAAGCGTGGATTCACAACGGGATTTGATTACGATGCACATGGGAATATTCAGGTTGTTACAGATAAGACCGGATTAAAGAGCCATCTGGAATATGACAAGAATGACAACCTGACCAAAGTAACTGATGCCCTTGGCGGTGTAACAACTTATGGTTACGACAACATGGATAACCTGGTGACCTTCACCAATGCAGCAAATAAGACAACGAATTATACTTATGACTTAGAAGGCAACCTGACATCCATCAAAGATCCGGCAGGAAGAACGGAGAAATTCGACTATGATGAAAAAGGCAGACTGACCGGACATACACAGGCAAGCGGCAAGAAAACCACGTATGATTACGACAAACTGAATGACCTGTTGGAGAAATCTTATCAGGACGCAAAAGGCGAGACATCCGAAAAGGACGTGACCTACGCATATAACAGTGCCGGGGAACGGGTATCCATGAAGGATCAGACAGGCAAGAGCAGCTACGAATACGATGCACTTGGAAGAATCACCAAAGTGACAAGCGGTTCGAAAAAGGATGTCAGCTACGTTTATGATGACGCAGATAATCTGCAGGCAATCGTATACCCGGATGGGACAAAGATCAGCTATGAATACGACTTAAATGATAATCTGGTAAAACTGACAGACCGTAATAGAAAAGTAACCACTTACAAGCATGATGCACTGAACCGTGTGACAGAAGTTACTAGAAGTAATGGAACAAAGACGGAAGTATCTTACGATGCAGAAGATCATATCACAAAGATTGTGAATACCTGTGGTTCCTGCGGCAAAGTAATCAGTACTTATGAGTACAAGTACAATGATCAGGGATATGTAGTTGGAGAAACAGCTACGGAACTGGAAGCTGGAACAAGAAAGACGCCAAGCTGGGAAGACTGGTACAACTGGGGCGATACACAGAAAGAGACAGACAAAGCAGACTGTGAGCATCAGGAAAAAGAGATCCAGACGACACGTACCTATGAATACGATGACAACTGGGAACTGACACGCTGTACAGAAAAAGCAGAGGGCGGTAAAAAGACAGTCCATAATTATACTTATGACAAGATTGGAAACCGGACCTCTTACGAGAAGATCGAGGATGGTGTCAGCAAAGCAAAATATAACTATAAGTACAACGATTCCAACCAGCTCATCAAACGCACCAATGCAAAGATCTGGGGCGATCCGGGAACAACCTACAGCTATGATAAAGATGGCAATCTGATCCAGGAATGTGATAAGACAAACAGTGCAGATCCGGTTACTTATGAATACACAGCAGAGAATCGTTTGGCAGTAGTAAAACAGGGTGGAACAGTCCTGATGGCAGCCATGTACGATGGAGATAACAACCGGGTATTCGAACTTGATAACACCTATAAATGGGAAGACTGCTATGGCGATGAAGTCCTGATCCCGGCGAACCAGCGTACCGAAGATGGAAACAGCCCGAAAGAGCAGCTTGCCTCTCTGGTAAAAGGCGGTTCCAATGCCAAAGGATACACACTGACAGAGTATATCAACGATATCAATCGCGAGAATACAGAAGTCCTTGCAGAGTATGGAGCAGACGAGAAAGTACGTCAGGCTTATACTTATGGAGAAAGTGGAATCGGAGAACGGGTAAGCGTTGATAAATCGGAAGAAAGCAGTTATTATTTATATGACGGAAGAAACAGCGTGACCGGAATCCTGACCGAAACAGCTAATCTGACGAACAGTTATCAGTATGATTCATACGGTAACCTTACATCAGGAACAGCAGACGGTGTCAATTACTACGGTTACAATGGGGAGTCCACAAATGTAAAAACAGGACTTCAGTATCTGCGGGCAAGATACTATAACGCAGAGAACGGAACCTTTACAACTGAAGATAGTGACCTTGGAACGACAGAAAATCCATTGACCAGAAACCGCTACGATTATACGACCAATAATCCGCTGAATTACAGTGATCCGACAGGACATTCATTGTGGAGCAGGATTAAGAGTACAGCTAAAAAAGCAGCGAAAGCAGTCAAGAGTGTCGGCAAGAAAATCGTTAATACTGCGAAAAAGGTAGTCAAAACAGTAGTAAATACAGCTAAGAAAGCAGCAAAAACTATTGTTAACACAGTGAAGGGGGTAGCAAAAACTGCCAAAAATGCAGCTAAACATGCAAAACAGACATATCAATCTGTGAAAAATCGTGTAACCAGTAGCAGTACATATCAAAAGATCACATCCAGAGGAAGTCAGTTTATTCGTTCTGTAAGCAATGGGGTACAGAAAATTGGAAAAACTTATACATCTTTCAAATCCTATGTTTCAGAAAGAACGGCAGAAATCCGCTCAGAAGTGGTACGACATATGTGTACGACAACAAATCGTATTACAGATAAGCTTGGAAAAGTAGACTGGAATGCGGTGAAAAAAGTAGCCATTGGTATAACTGCGGTTACAGTTTCTGGTCTTGTAGTTGCTGCAACAGGCGGTTTGGCTGCAGGAGCAGTTCTGGCAGCATTGCCAGCAATGGGTGGCTTAGGAACGGCGATGGTTTCAGGAGCAGTTATTGGAGCTATTGGTGGAGCTTCATATAGTGCAGTGAATTCAGGTTTGTCTGGAAATAGTCTGAAACAAGTAGCAAAAGATACGTTAGTCGGTGGTATTGCAGGAGCAGTGACAGGTGGCGTTATGGGTGGCCTTAGTTATGGGGCTGGGAAACTTTTGAATGTAGTAAGGAGTGCAGGAAGTACCCATAATGATGGGATTGATAAATCGTTTAAAAAATTAGTTGCAGAAGTAACCGAAACAAAATTGCCAGAAGGCACTTGGGAAAAACCACCATTAGAGCGAGGAGATATTATTGACAAAGCTATGGGAAATAACTTGGGACACAATTTCCCGACCATAGATAAAGTAGAAAATGGTGTTGTGACTAGTGTTAAAAGCCGAGACTTAGGTGCAAAGACTTATCAAAATGGTAATAAATTGGAAAAGGTAATTGTCAAGGACATTAATAAAGTTTCAGGATTTATAGGAGAAACATTTAATGGTAAATTTGTTAATGCGGAAGAAATAGTGGGTAGACAATTACAAGTAGTTGTTCCAAATGTAACATTAAGCGAAGCTCAGATAAATGCAGTTAATAATGCTACAAAACATGGTATTGATAAAGGTGTTAAACTCATTATTACAGTAGGAAAATAATAGCAAAGTAAATAGCTTAAGGGGAATATTTTATTCCCCTTAAGTAATAGAGAGGAGAAAACGGATATGATTTCTGTATATTATAATCAAAAATATGGTTTCTTAATTGTGCCTAATGCCATTGAAAGGTTTATGGGATGTTATATTTCTATCGAACCTACAATTGAAATTATGGCTGAAGAAACAATAGATAAGATAGGCTGTGCAATTAGAAAAGGAATAAAAATTGCAGAAAGTTCCCCAAAAGTAGACGAATCTCAATTAAACAATTTTTGGAAACAAACAAAATATAAAAGTTTTCCAACATTTTCCAAGAATTATCAAAGAATTGATTTGAAACAAAATGGAGATGAATTAGAAATTAGAAGATGGGAACGGAATAATAGAGGGGGATATTCGCGAAAAACGGAAGAAAAAGATTATATTAATTTTATAGAAATGTCGGATTATGAATTGGGCTTGTTTATAAAAAAAATGTTTGAACCATGTGAAATTAGAATTGATGAAACAGAAAGATTTGAAACATTAGAGGGGAAAATAATTAGTTATTCGATTCCAAATGAGCATTATAAAAATATTGGTGATGGTCATACAGATTCTTATATGACATATAGAAATGAAGATTATGATAAGTTGTATATTTCTTTTTTGATAGGTGATGGAACTGATTGTACAGATGAAGTAAGCATAAAAAATCATTACAAAAAAATATACAAGCAAATGTCGAATATTAAATTTGAAAGTAAATGTAATAAAAAATATGTACATTTTTTAACAGAAAATGGAGAAGTATTGCTGAGTTTTATTGATAATGGTTATGTGGAGTTTTTTATGTGCATTCCATATAATATTGAAAGAAAAGTTCAAAAGGAGTCAATAGAACAGTATTTAAAAATGTTATTTTCGATAAAAATTGAAGATAAATAAAGCGTGAAGGAGAGAATATGCAAAAGAAGAATTGTGTTTTGTGCATAAGTATAGGAATTATAGTATGTATATTGTTATCAGCTTGCTCCAGACAACCAGACTTTGATGCCAAATCCTACGTCCAAAGTTCTCTTGATGCACACTATCATGGAGAATATAAGGACTATGCGAATCTGTTAGAAATCTCGGAAAAAGATGCCAAGAAAGAAATCGAAGAGGATTTTAATGAGAGTATCCAACAGCAATTTGATGATTCCGATAACATTACGGATAAAGGAATTGCTGATTATGCGGAAAAACTGACAGAAGTAAAGAAACTGGCAAAATACAAAGTACAAGATGTGAAAGAAGAGGATGGAGTCTATACAGTAAGTGTACAAGTTGAACCATCCAATGTATTTCAGACATTGCAACAAAGCTCTACAGAGGTAAGCAATGAAAAAATAAAGCAGGGATTGGATGGAAATGATCCGGAAGTCTTTGCAGCTGTATTAACAGAAAGTGTCCAGAAGAGTCTTGAAAAGAACAGATATGGAAAAGCTGTTACTGTAAACGTATCCGTGGAAAAAGATAACTCAGGAAAATATGGTCTTTTGGATACAGAGATGAATAAGTTGGAAGCAGCGATGTTCCCAACAGAATAAGAATGAATGGAAAGCTATCAGAGGAAAAAAACTGGTAGCTTTCTTTTAAACTCCAAGACAAGAAAACTTGTTAAAAAAGCTATTGTAATAGTAGAAAAATTATAATAAATAATGGATGACAAGAGTCTTTTATTCATTATGAGAAAAAGAAGGAATCTCCTATGAACCAACAAGAAATATTCACGTAAGATGGAAAAAAGTGCTGTAATCGAAGAGGTTGCAGCATTTTTTTCTTCGACATTTTTCGAACATTATAACGTACCTATCCGGTCACCGCCATGCTCCGATTTGATTTCTATATCAAAAATCAGATCGGAGGAAAGATAAATGGCTTATAACAAGACAAGTGAAGAACGAAAGTGGAATTATTGGAAAGAACAGGAAGAAAAGAAATTGCGTGAACTGGGAATGGAAGAAGAGAAGATCCAAAAGCTGCGCCAGATGGACAGGGAAGACTTTCTGGAAGAGCGCAGATACCGGGAACATCTGGATGAAACGATGCAGGATATGGATTCCATAAAAGAAAAGGACAGCGAGCTGTTTGCAAGGGATGTAAAGGAGCTTCTGGATCACATAGGTGATAAGCGAATCTATGAACTATTGAAAGAAACGGAGCATCAGACACTGGAAATCCTCTTACTCAGTACATGGGGATATTCTGGAAGAGAAGTTGCTAAGATTATGGGAATGGCAGAACAGACGATTTATACCAAAAGAAACCGTTTGAGAAAAAAATTAAAAAATTTATCAAAAATTGAATAATTATGGCGTTTTTCGTCGGCTATTTAATAGGCAGGTAAATTTTGCCAGTGTACTTTGACAACCTCATACCAGCATTACAGGTACGTTCCCGTAAGTAGAAGCGTGGCAGGAAGACGCGAGGACAGATGAAAAGGGCATGGAAGAAATTAGACCAGAAAGTGAGAGGCAGAGTTCTTTTGTGGCGTTTTCGTTTCGAGCGAATCATCTTTAACTGAAACAGGACCGTGGCGGTCTTTTGCGAGGATCACTTACGAGGGGATAATGATACATAGGAACTGCCAGTGAGCAGAGGATGGACTTTGGGTTGTAATCAGCAAGACTTTTAGAAAATCCGTGAGCGGTGCAATGCCAAGCATCCGCCTGTAATGTTCCCGTAAGGCAATGGGGGAGTCGAGGACAAATACAACGCCAAAAATCAAAAGTATAAGAAATCAAGGAAGAATGTGTCGTTGATATCAGATACATACGGCTGTAGGGAGAAATCCTTTACAGCCGTATTGATGTGATATCAGCACGCATATCAGGTAACAAATTATGTATTACACAAGAGAATATCTCAATAGAGCGCATCGAGAAATTGATACTATTTTCCGAGTGCTGTTCCCGGAACATGGAATGGCAGTAAGGGAAGAACAGATTATGTTATGCCACAAAATGCTGGATAACCTGCTGGGAAGAAACATAGCACTGTGTGACGCGGGTGTCGGTATCGGCAAGACGTATGCCTATCTGGTGGCCTGTGTTCTGATGAGAAAATATTCCCTCCTTGCAGAAGGATGTTCCCCTTATGAGCAGCGTCCGGTCGTGATATCCACTTCCAGCATTGCACTCCAGAAAGCAATTCTTACAGAATATATCCCTTTTCTCTCCCGGATTCTTCAGGAGAACGGGACGATTCAGGCCCCTATTAAAGCTGTGATACGAAAAGGGAAAGAGCATTTTGTCTGCGATGAGAGGTTGGAGCACCGAATCGTTGCAATCGAAGAAAAAAACAAAAATGCGTTGCAGAAAGAAGCTCTGCTGTCGTTGAAAGAACATTATGATATGGACGAAGTGTCCAACTTAAGTGGGTTTGACAGAAGGATGGTGAGTGTACCGAAGTTCTGTTCGGGAGACTGCCCGAAAAGAGGCTCATGCAGGTATCAGCAGTATCTGGAGCGTTCCAGAGATCATGAAATGTTCATTCAGATCTGTAATCACAATTATCTGCTGGCTGATGGTTATCACAGGCTGCAGGATTACCGCCCGTTATTAAAAGACTACCGAGCATTGATTGTCGATGAAGCACATAAGCTGCCGGATGCGGCAAAGCAGATGTTTGGGAAGAGCCTCTGTTATGACGATATCCGAGAAATCTGCTTTTATCTTGGGAATGAGTACCAAGGCCCGGAGATAAGAAAACTGTCCGGGACGATCCGGATGGTGCTGGACATCATAGGAGAAAACCACAGAACCAGATATGGGATAAAAGAAGAATTCCACATGACAGAAGAGTGTGCAATGTATTTATATGAGGGGATACAGACCATGAATAAGATCATAGAAAAATTAGAAAAGAAGATTCCAAAGTGGATCAGAAACAAGCTGGAAGAAACCAAAAGTGTGCTGGAATGCTTTTTCCATCAGGATAAGAAGTATGTGCTGCATCTGAAGCAGGACCATGACCACCGGATTATATTGTGTGCATCCAGCAGACGGATTCCACAGTATCTGGACCAGATGTTATGGAGCAGAGGAATGGGAGCGATTCTGACAAGCGGAACTTTAAAAACCGGACAGGGATTTTCCCACATTCGGAAAATGACAGGATTACAGAGAGTGCGGAGAGTCCGGGAATATGTGGCAGACTCCCCGTTTGAATATCAGAAGAACTGTCTGTTATATCTGCCAAAGAATTTGAAGACATGCAGAAGAGAAAGTCAGGAAGAGGCAGAGATGATAGCAGACCATATCCATTCACTGATCTGTTCGACTTACGGGCATACGCTAGTGCTGTTTACATCTTATCATTTGATGGGAAACGTTTACCAGATGTTAAGGGATGAAATTCCGTTCCCGATGATAGAGGTGTGGAGACATTCACCGGAAGAGATCACAAGATTTAAACAGATGGACAATGCTGTCCTTTTTGCAGCCGGCTCCTGTTGGGAAGGAGTAGACTTCCCTGGAGATATGGTATCTTCGCTGATTATAGTAAAACTGCCCTTTGCTGTTCCTGATCCCATCAGCGAAGCACAGAAGAAGGAATATGCCAGCCTGAAAGATTATATTCAGGCAGTGATTGTTCCAGACATGCAGAAAAAACTAAGACAGGGATTCGGACGGGCGCTCCGCACAGAGACAGACACTTGTGTCGTGTCCATTCTAGATGAGCGTGCAGGAGAAGAAGGAAGATACCATGAGGAAGTGATGTGCGCACTTCCGAAGTGTAAGATGACAAAAGACATCAAAGATGTCCAGCGTTTTATCAGAAACCGCAAAGGTGTGGAATATTACCTGTAAATGCTTGTGGATCTGCTACAATCACAGCAAATTTACGGCGAAATGTTTGGTGGTATTTCTTGGGCGTTTTCGGTGGAATTGGTGGTATTGATGAATAGCTATTTGGACATGAAGTGGGTATACTGTGTATAGCGTTAGAGGAAAGGCGGTGAGCAGCATGAAACGATATGAGATGAATAAACAGAAAGAGGGATCTATAACCTATTTCTTTATAAGGGATACAGAAACATGGGATATCGTTCTACTGCCAACAAAATATCTGATGCATATGACAAAAGCTAAGTGTTCACCAAATACGGTACGCAGATCCGGTTGCTCCATTTTATATTATCTTGAATATATAGAGGAAAAAGAAAAGAAGCTTACAGATGTATATGAAATGTCTTTTACTGAACAGACAAAATATTTTGTAGAGTTTCTATATTGGTTGAAAGCTGGGAAACATACTTCAGGTAAAATGAATATCTTACCGAATAACGGAACCTGTAACGCATATTTAAAAGATGTGTTCAGGTTCTATGTTTTTATAGAAGAGGAATTTAGCCAATTTGGTGGATTAAAAGTATTATCATATAGCCAGTTTACAGCAGTAGATTCAGTTGGTCTAAAGAAAACGATACGTTCAAGAAGTTTTAAAGGCTATTTGAAAGAAGAAGAACACAAAGCGAGGACAGCAAAAAAGGATGAGATTATAGAAATATTAAAAGCATGTACAAATATTAGAGACAGACTGCTAATCCTTTTACTGGCAGAAACAGGATATCGAATTGGAGAAATCCTTGGAATCAACTATATGAATGACATTGATTATAGTAATCAAGTGATTCGGGTATATTTTCGAGAGGATAATGAAAATGGTGCGAGAGCTAAAAATGCAGAATACAGAAGTGCGAAAATCAGTGCAGACACATTTCAGTTTTTAAATTGTTACATTGCAGAATATAGAAAAATACTTCAACATCAATCGTATCTTTTTGTAAATATTTCGGGAAGAACTGTCGGTAATCCATTAACAGTAGATGCCGTCTATGCGATGTTGAAGAGAATGGAAAAGAAAACAGGGATTAAAATTACACCACATATGCTGAGACATTATTTTGGAAACGAAAGAAGAAAAGCAGGATGGGCACTGGAATTGATACAGATTGCTTATGGACATCGTCATATTCAGACAACAATTAACTATTTGGATATAGTAGATGATGAATTACTGGAAGCAAGTCAGGAGTTTTATAAGAAGAACACTGCATTGTACGGGATTGACGAACTACTATAGGAGGTGATTGGAATGCCTGCAGTTCTACAACAATGGATAGAAAAATCAGAGGAACGAAACAGGCGAATACAGCAGCTACGGAACGAAGTGACTGAAATAATGGAACTTAATGTTATGGATGTCACATATAGAATGTTGGTAGAATTTCTGGCAGATGAAGAAATTGAACATATTTCTGAGATGGATTATATCTTGAGAAAAAAATATGAAGTTTATATGTCTGAACTGATAAAAGAAAAAAGTGTTTCAAGATATCTAAGAATATTTGATAAAGTCAAACAAGAGTATATTCGAAAACGGATCGAAACTCCGATGGGAAGGCTGGAATGTCAGTGGACGTATAAGAATACTATTTTATTTATTCCTTATCATTCGGATCAAAAGATTGTTCTGTCAGTGGAGCGGGTCAAAAATCGCAGTAATATGGTATGGGATTTCCAGATAGATTCCAGTGAAAAGATGAAACGTCAAATTTTTGATGTTTTAGAATTTATTTTAGAAAATTACGAACCGTCCAGAGTGAGAGAACAAAAGCTGACGGGATTACATATATTTTATGAATTTTGCAGACTTCGCAAAATAGAAGATATTAACTGTCTGGAACAAGTACAGGAAGAGGATTTCCAGATATTTCTGGAACGGAAAATTGAAAATGAACAGAGAAGAAATAGGCTGCGGAGTATTGTTGGCCTTGCCTGTAGGATCACATTTTTACAAACAAAAGAAATTCGCTGGGATGCAACGATATGGTATTTGGAAAAGTTTAAAATTCCGAAAGAAAGATTAAATCCGAGTGATCCGGTGGAAAGAATATCATTTAGAGAAGTGCTACATCCGGAAAATCGAAAACTACTTCAGGAATATATGAAGTATGAAATAGGAATTGGAGAGATGGCAATAAGTACTGTCTATGAGAAATTCCGGATCATTCGTAATTTTTTAAAAGAGATAAGCGATGAGCAACAGAAAGTAACTACCTGTGACGCAGAAAGAATTGATCAATATTTAAAAAAGCGGCAGGAAGATGCTAATGAGGCGAAAACTTTTAATACTCAAGTAACGAGTATACAATACTTTTTCAAATTTCTTGAGGTAAGAGGATATGTAGATAAAGTACCATTTCGTGCAGAATACTATTGGGAAAAACAGATACTGGTACATCATGACAGATGCGTAGAAGAAGATGTATATATGGAGATTATCCAAAAATTATCTAATTTTCCAGAACATCTGAGAATGATGTTTTTACATTTATGGTGTATTGGTCTGAGAATCAGCGAAGTGTGTACGCTGAAAGGAGATGCATACTATCGTCAAAATGGCGATTGTTGGATGAAAATATACCAGGTCAAAATGAAGAATTATAAAAGAGTTCCAATACCGGAAGTGTTATATGATCTTATGCAGGTATACCTTAATAAGAATAGAATCGCAAAAGAAGATTATATTTTCCAGAATCGAAAGGGGGGAGCGTTTTCAAAATCTACCTTTAATGAACAAATGAAAAAGTATTGTGCAGCGTGCGACATACAAAATGGTGAATACCTGTTTAAGTCGCATGATTATCGACATACGGTAGCGACCAATCTTTATGATCATGGAGTGTCACGACAGGGAATCCGGGATTATCTGGGGCATAATTATGAAGAAATGACAATGCAGTATATTGATTATATGCCAAAAAAAATAGCAAGAAGGAATGTGGAATATTTTTCAGATGAGAAGAATAGCTTACTGTCCTATGTGCAGAAAGGAGAGAAGGATGAACGAAAGAGTTGAATATTCACAATTAGATTGTTATAAGCGTGCTACAGATGAACAGAAGAGAAAATTAAATCAAGAACAATATTTTGATTTAGGAAAACTTCCAGAGGAAACATTGAGAAAAGAATTTGAAAACTACATCCGATATAGGGGAACAAAAGTATCTATTTTAACAATTAAGACAGAACGAAATTATTTTAATAGTTTATGCGAGTTCCTGCAAAAGCCATCAAATCAGGTAAAGAGCCTGATGGAAAGAGACGAGAATGTTTGGATTAAACAGTTAAAAGCATGGATGGTACAGAAAGGCAGAGCATTAACCAAAGCGAAAAAAAGAGTATATCAGAATGAATCTGTGGAAAAAGTAGCTTTAATAAGATATTTTGAAAATATTATACAATTTACAGTTGATTTGTCGGAAACAAATGAACTGACAAAAGATATTTGGTATTTGGAGAGGCTTCCGATTATAATCAGGTCTAATCCGATTGTAAATCATAAAACAATCAATTTTAGAAAAATTGAACAGCCAGACATTCGGGAAGAAATGAAGAAGGCAATTTACTATCATTTACAATATGAAGCAATTGCGACTGTTACGCGAGAAGTATCAGTAATGAATAAGTTTTCAAAGTATCTAAAAGAGAAATATCCTCAAGTGGATTCCTGCGAAGAAATTGATAGAAATATCATAGAAAAATTTTTGATTTATTTGAAAATAGAAGTGGAAAGCGGAAACGGAAAAAGGGATGATTTAATCAAATTAAGGGATGTGCTGGAAACAGTTGGAAAGATATATGGATGGGAGCAATTAGGAAGATTATTTATAAAATCAGATTTTCCACCAGAACGGCGGGGTGAATTTAAATATTATTCTGATAGTGAATTGAAAAGATTAAATGCACATATTGTAAAGCTGGAAGAACAAATAGCCAGAGCGTTGATTATACATCAATTATTAGGAAACCGAATATCAGATACATTAACTATGAGGAAAGACTGCCTTTATAGAAGGGATAATCAGGATATGGTGATTATTTATCAGCCTAAAAGCAGAAGATTTGAGAAGCCTGTCAGTGCAGAAGTTGCTCAGTTAATAAAAAAAGCAATTGTCTATGCAGAGCAGAATTATAAAGAAAGCATATACATATTTGCAAATAAAGATAATCCAAAAAAACCATTAAATTATCAGACATTACGGGAAAAGGTCATCCGTATGATTTACGAAAATGATTTGCGAGATGATCAGGGAGAATTATTTGGATTTGGATCACATTTATTCCGACATACCTATGGGATGAAATTAACAGAATTACATGTTGATGACTGGACGATATCAAAGCTTATCGGGCATAAAAATGTAAAAACTGTCAAGTATTACCGTAAGATGAGCAATCAAAGTATGGCGGATGAAACAAGAGAAGCACGAAATTATATGTCAAATGTTATTTTAGCAAATTTAGACGGATGGGGAGAGGAATATGAACAAATACGACAAAATGCTAGAATTAAATAAGAAGAAAAGCGAAGAAAAAGTAACAAGTGCGGTAAATACCATAAGAGAGATGGTAGTAGAAGAAGAAAAGGTTTCGATTCCAAAACTGATGAAAAAAACCGGGTTGTCCAGAGGATTCTTTTATAAAAATCCGATTGTCAGAAGTGAAATTGATCGTGCATTAGAACAACAGGCAGGAATGATAGATCCAAGGAGAACGATTATTGATCAGGCAATGGAAAGAGAGATGGAACTACTGCAACAACAGATTCGAAAACTGAAATATGAGAATGAAAATTTGAAAAAAGAGAATGAGAAATTAAAAAAGGCATTAGCAAGAAAAGAATTGAATCTTATAAAACAGCTTTAAAAGTCTATACTATAAGCCAAAGCAGGTCTGCAAAGAAGTAGACCTGTTTTGGCTTGTGATATAGGCTATGATAATTTTAATATATTGCTGAATTATGCTTGAAAGGCATAATAAAAGATAAGTGATAGGCATTGGACATAAAAGATAAATGTGGGGTAAGATAAATATAGTTAAAAAATTCTACAGTATTCAGAGTGAATAGGAAAAAACTATTGACCTGGAGTTTACTTTAAGTTGTAGGATATAGATAGTGAAATGAAGGAGGTAAATCTTATGGATATGGAAAAAATGAAAAAAGATCTTGGCGGTGGAGCAGTATTTGAACTTGGAGAAGAAAATGTTGCATTTGCAAAATATTTTACAGGTGAATGTTATCTGAATATGCTTACTACTGAGAGAGTTCCGGTAGGATTAGTAACATTTGCACCAAAGACTATAAATGCATTCCACGTACATCATAAGGGTGGACAGATTCTGTTAGTTACAGGTGGAAGAGGATGGTATCAGGAAGAAGGAAAGCCGGCTCGTGAGTTAAAAGCAGGAGATGTTGTGAATATTCCACCAGAAGTAAAACATTGGCATGGTGCAGCAAAGGATAGTTGGTTCCAGCATATTGCTGTTGAAGTTCCGGCAGAGGGTGCTTCAAATGAGTGGTTAGAGTTTTTACCGGAAGAAGAGTATAACAAATTAAAATAAAAGAATTTATTAATTGAAGAAAGTAGAGGATGAGAATAATGGCAAAAATTGTTCAGACAGCAGGAAGAAATGCTCTTGGAGAATTCGCTCCTGAGTTCGCGCATTTTAATGATGATGTTCTTTTTGGAGAAAACTGGAATAATGAAGATATTGATCTTAAGACAAGAAGTATTATTACAGTTGTAGCATTAATGGCACAGGGAATTACAGATTCTTCTTTAAAGTTCCATCTTCAGAATGCAAAAGATCATGGAGTAACACAGAAAGAGATTGCTGCGATTATTACTCATGTAGCATTTTATGCAGGTTGGCCAAATGGATGGGCTGTGTTTAATCTGGCAAAAGAAGTATGGGATGTTGAAGAAAAGGAAAAATAGAAAGTAGTAGAACTTCATCGAAAAGGGTACAGAAAATACAGTTTTGTATTGCGTTCAAACCAGTAAATCCGGGGGATTGTGAGGGTGTAGTCCAGTTTAATGCAGAAATAACTGGCACATCCATCATGCAAAAAGTGGAGGTGGACAGATCCTGGTATGTGTTGCCGGAAGAGGATATTATCAGGTAGAAGGTAAAGAAGCTGTAGAAATGAAGCCAGGCGACTGCATCAATATTCCTACAGGTGTTAAGCACTGGCATGGAGCCGCACCGGATGAATGGTTTTCACATCTGGCAATAGAAGTGCCGGGCGAAAATAGTTCCAATGAATGGCTTGAACCGGTAAGTGATGAAGAATATAGAAAACTAAAATAGGAAGATTGAAAAAAGTATATCAGCTGGGTAGATTGTTTTGAAAAGGCTTCCTTAAAAGGCATGGTCGGTGGCGGTGGAATTGATGCAGCAAATACAGCTGAGGATCATGTGGGTAGGAAAATGGCACAGGAGATGAATGGGAAACACATCACTATATTTCATTGAGCGGGGTAAGCGAAAGGGCGTTGATGCAGTATCTTGCAGATCATAAAAATATCCGAAAGATTTATCTCTGCCTTGATAATGATATTGCCGGAAATGCCGCCTGTGAGAATCTTGCAGAAAAAATCCCAAACGATAAGGTGGTAATGCGATTAAGACCAGTAAAGAAAGACTGGAATGAATGTCTGACAGCAGGAATTATCTGCTTTGGTTTTTTCAATAATTTCTAAAATTGAGGTTGCTTTGAGAGTGCGATTGGTGGAAGCATTGCTTATACACGGAGAACCACTTGTTTTGCAAGATTCATCGATTTTTAAAGAGAAAAAACGGCATTTGTGAAAATTGCCCTTACTGCAACTCCGGCATTACATACAACGGAAATTTTTGGTCAGCCAGTATTCAAATACACTTACCGAGAAGCTGTTATAGAGGGATATCTTGTTGATCATGATGCGCCACATCATTTGGAAAGAAAACTCAGTACAGGGGGTATTCATTATAAATCTGGTGACACTGTGACTATATCGGTCACAATGAATGTGTACACGCATATCGGATTCGATGATGCAGAGGAAGAACTGAAACGAATGGAAGAGTTTAGGAAAGCGCAGGCGGAGGTTGAACAGAAGAAAGAGAAATCTATGTCGCAGAAGATGTTTAAGGTAGTTTAATATGGAAAAGAGATGACGCTCCGGCTTAGGCTGGGGCGATTTTTTGTGGAAAAAACCGGCTCTTTCTGATATGATTAATATGTATGCAGATTCGGTTACCAATATTAAAATGTCAGGCTACCAAGGGTAGCACTTTTTAAAGGAGGTAGATGATTATGAATCATTACGAAGAAGGCATTAATGCAATGTGGGAAGAGGTGGAAGGCAAAAAGCCTGAATCAATTCATCAACCATCAGACAAAGAACGATGGAAAGAATTTGTGGAGGAATACAGTCATAGCGGATATCTTGTCCAGTCAGAGTTTGGTACTATTGATACCACAGATGATGCGATGAAAGATGTAGCGGGTGGAGAAAACTTATCGTATGAGGAATACCTACAGGTACTTTTTAATTCCAGAAACATCATAAGGCATTGCTTTGAGTATTGCTATTACAGCAATGCTTGGTGTGACTTCAAAGGTCGGATTAGCAGATTTGATAAAAAGAAAGGCAAGGTCATATTCAATTGCATCTATGTATCTGGCGGACTTATGGATGGTGATTGCTACGAAGGCAAGGAAGACCATGTCTGGATGGATATGGAGCCTTTTGAAGAATATCAAGTGGGAGATTGCTTATCCTTTGGGGGCGAGATATATCGTTATCTGAAAACAAAAAATGGTAAGCAGATATCATTTGGAATAAGAGAACCGTATGATATTAAAAAGATTGAATCTTACGAGTTGCCTAGTGATGATGATATGCTTATGCAGGCTGTAGATCAAATGATATGTGAAGTCTGTATGTTTAATGAACACTGTTACATGGGTATGTGTATAGCTAATGAGGAATGGCGAGAAGGAATGCGAAAAACTTTATTTAATGCTGCAAAAGGAAACAAATAATTTTTCTTTATGATTACAGGGGCAGGCAGCAATTGATGTTGTCTGCCTTTTTGAATGGAGCATTACTGCAACTTTGACGATTACAAAAGGATGATAATGAAAGGATTAGAGATTATCTTGTGAATGGTAGTGAAGTGCATATTGATATTTACGATGATCGTATGGAAATTTATTCGCCGGGAGGCATGCCAGACGGTTCCATTATTCAGGACAGAGATCCGCTTACAGTTCCATCAACGAGAAGAAACCCAGTTTTAGCAGATATATTTAATCGGCTGGGATATATGGAACGTAAAGGTAGTGGATTTGGAAAAATCATCGGCGGCTATGAATTTCAGATCAACTATGATGAAAGTAAAAAGCCGTCTTTTAGATCAGATCGGTACCAGTTTACAGTTGTGATGCCAGAAAAGAATTGGAATGGACGCAAGGAGAGAAGCCTGTGTCACAGAAGATGTTTAAAGCAATATAGGAGAATAGTTAGTTTGGAGGCGCTCTGGCGATAGCTGGAGCGTTTTTGTTATGGAAATGAGAAGAAAATGACGATATAATAAATAGTATATCAGATATAGAAGAAATGGAAAATGCCCGCAGGAAATTGGAGAAAGGGCAGAAGAAGCCAGTGAGCCAGAAAATGTTTAAAGTGGTTTAGAAAAATATCAAATGCAGCCTAAGTCAGAAATGGCTTGTGCGTGTTTATGGTTGTATACAGAAGTGTCAAGATGCTGTGTGATTATGAAAGGAAGCGATCGGACATGAAAAAAATAACAATTGATAATACGGAGTATGTGGTATATGGAAATAATGAAAAAAAAGATAACTTAAAACCACATATTGAAGTTGCAGAAACAGGAATAGTTCCAGAGGGAAAACAGAGAGGATTACTTTTGTTATATTTAGAGGAAAAAGGAATAGAACCAATTCAAGGAGCAACTACATACTGGTGTATAAATAAAATATTAAAAATGGATAATTTGAAAGTTTTTGATAAAAAAATTGTAAAACAAAAAAAATCCTCGTCAAAAAAAATATATTTGCCTATTACAGTAGAAAATATAGAAGAACAGCACCGTTTAGTAGAAGAAAGTACAAACTATGGTAAGGAAGGTTTAATAATTAGAGAGGTTTTGAATGCGTATCCAAAGCATGACGATTTAAATACAATCGCAATGAAAATTGCTGTAATAGATGTGACAAATTCTACGCATTTGTCACAGTATAAGAGTCAATTATCGTTATATGATTTGGCAAAAGTAATTTTGGATATTCCTGCTTTTGATGTTAGATTGGCAGCAGGTGATCCTGAACTTGTGAATATTATTGCTAAGAATGTAGGGGCAATCAATATGTTTTCTTTTGCTTCTAAGTATTGTACATATCACAATGTAGAGGTTTATCACAGGGATGATTATTCGATATTTGATGGAATTGTAAAAGAGTCACTACCTAACTATGTTGATGGACTGTCTAAACATAAATTAGATGTTTGGAAATCGGAATATAATTATGTAGCGTTTAATGAATGCATCGGAGGATTATTAGACGAGTATAATATTCACATCCCATTCAGGAGAAGAAAATTCGATCATTTTTTATGGTATGCCAATAGGTAGGGGTATGAAAGTGGAAATCAAAGAAACTTCTGGATATGGATTGGTTCGTATAACAGAATATGAAGTAGGGCTGATAAATTATTTGTATTTAGTCAGTTGTACAGTTAGGTCTTTCGATGGCAGACTTAGAACTGCTGTCGATTGGCCTAATCAATGACATGTATGCAGAGAGCAGAAATGATGATTGTAAGTATGCAGAGCTTGCAACGCAGGAAGATTTCGATTGATTTTAATTAGAAAATAAAAGCTCTACATCTTTAAAACCGCGTGTGAGCGTTGTTTTATTAAAAGATGCAGAGCTTCTTCTTTTATTGAAATTCACCGATTCCAAGACCATTCACCGATTCTAAGACAAGCGCGAATACCGGCGCAAGACCATGCACGGGAAACAGTTGGATCGGTTGAGTTACCTTCATCAATTGCAGCAAGATAATAAATCGAACTATAGTAACTAGAATATGAGGAATCACTTACTGTGCCATAATCTGTTGTTTCACCGATTTTATATGCTTCATATTGTTTGGTATCGGAACTGTACAATCCCAAGTATCCTCTAGCAGTATAAATGATGCTATGGACCTTTCCGTTTCCATTGATGAGAGCTAAGAAATGACCGGATCCGTCCTGCAAACTTGGTACTTCGGATAATTTTACCGTTTCATTGTAGGAATCTTTCAGGTTAACACCAGCAAGCCCATTACTGTATGGGGCAGGATTTCCAGAAAAACTGGCAAGTGTTATCGCTCCACTAGAGGCTTTCCATTGCGTTGAACCTGCATATAATTCAGAGGTTACAGTTTGTACTGCTTCGTGCAGCATTCGAGTTTCTGCGATGACTTTATCTTTTTTCGCTTTTTCGATATAGCCTGTTAATGCCGGAATTAGTAGTGCGGCAAGAATTGCTAAAATTGTTAATACAACAATCAGTTCTACTAAAGTAAAACCACTTTTTTTACTTTTAGAATGTTTCATTTTGTAATGTCCCCCTATGAAATAAGAACTATATTTCTTTATTTAATAAGTATAAGGGATAGCTTGTCTGAAAACAAGAAGAATTATAATTGTAAGTATGAGTTGAAGTATTTTGCAAAAAGTGTAGTTTTAAACAAGAAAAATATAATACCCTGAAAAGCCGATAAAACAACGCAAAACTCGGCAATACAGGGCATTTCAGAACAGGAGAATTTTATGATTAGAGTACTTTTTATCTGTCACGGCAGTGTTTAAGAAACGTGGCGAAAGCCATGATTTTATTGGGTTTCTTGGATGGAAACGTAGAATTTACACCTTATTTACACCTTTGGAAGATCGGATTGGTATAGTTAGAATAGTAAAGACGTGGGATGAATCTTGCGTCCTTTTTTAGATTGTGTAATTACATGTTGCTTGAAAAATCAAATAACATATGATAAATTATAAATGTGATGTAAAAAGAGTCACATTTATAAAAAGGTGATTGATATGAAAGAATTTTTGGAAAAAATATTACGGCAAAATGTAATAATGACGGAGAATAAAGAGGTATATAAAAAGCTTCCGTTAGTATATCGTGGAAGGTATGATATTTTTACAGTAGAGACGAATGGTGCGTTATGGATGGCTATTCATCCAAAAGATGATGTCGGACTTGTTATGTTACGTAGAGACAGAGCTGGTGTAGAAAAAATGACAGGATTAAATTGTGCAATATTTCTTGATCGAACAACATTTTATATAAAGGAAAAAATGATGGAAGAAGGAATTCCTTTTGTAATAGAAGGGAAGCAGGTATTTCTCCCATTTATTGGATATTTGCTGAGTAAGGGAAATGAAAGAGAATTGGCACCAGTTCATTTGATTTCTTTTTTGACGCAAAAAATGCTCCTGATGGCTATTTATGAACGATGGAATGAAGTGAAAGTATCTGATGCAGCGAAACGAATAGGAGTGTCAACAAAATCTGCAAGTCGGTGTTTTGATGAACTGGAATATTTAAATATTGATGTGTTGGGCATGAAAGGTAAATCAAGAGTTATCAATATTCCGGATGACCGAAAACAATTATGGCAGCAGATTGAGCGTGTGTTAAGAAATCCAGTGATTCGAAGATTTGTTCTGAGAGAAGATATGAAAATAGAAAAGAAAGCAGGTATTTCTGCTTTATGTGAGTATTCTCTTTTGTCAGATAATGTTTATCCTACTTATGCAGTAACAAAGAGAGAACTGAAAGCTAGTGGAGTGAAAGTGGAAAAACAAGTGAGCGAATTGGAAGAAATTGGTTGTGTTGTTTTGGAACTGGGATATTTCATTGATTTTTTAGGAAAAGGATTTCAAGATCCCTTGAGCGTAGTATTGTCACTTACAGGAGAAGAGCAAGAAGAGGAACGGGTAGATATTTCTATTAATGAGATGTTGGAGGAATATGTATGGTCAAAGGATTAGATACATTTCAGAAGTACTTTGCAGATTATGAAGAACAGTATGTTTTAATAGGTGGTGCAGCCTGTGATATTCTGTTTGAAAGCAATGAAGTAAATTTCAGGGCTACAAGAGATCTGGATATGGTTTTGATTGTTGAAGCATTAACTCCGGAGTTTGGAGAAAAATTTTGGAAGTTTATCGTTGATGGAAAATATAGAAACAAAGCGACAAACGGTAGCAACCCTCAATTTTATAGATTTGATAAGCCAGAAGACGATAACTTTCCGAAAATGATTGAATTGTTTTGTAGAAGTGATTTTAAACTAAAAGATGCGAAAGGAATTACTCCAATTCATATTGATGATGAAGTTTCCAGTTTGTCAGCAATTCTTTTAAATGATGATTACTATAAGGCACTTCTCAATGGAAAAGAAGTGAGAAAAGGCCTTTCAGTTTTAAGACCAGAATATATCATTCTTTTTAAAGCAAAAGCGTATCTTGATTTAAAAAAGCAAAAAGACTTAGGAGAAAAAGTGGATTCCAGTGACATAAAGAAGCATAAGAAAGATGTTTTGCGTATTGCTTCGGAGCTTATGCTTGAAAAAGTAGAAGAATTGCCGATAGCAGTAGATGCCGATATACATAGCTTTATTGACTTGTTGGAGCAGGAACCATTTGATCAAAATTCATTGAAAAGATTTGGGCTGAAAAATGAGGATGTTGTAGAAGTGTTGAAGCAAGTATTCGGATAAAAATGTGATGTGTTATACAGTTAATTTTTAACCCATTTTTACACCTTTTGCTGACGATATTATGCGAAAATAAACCAGGTTATGCCAGAAAGCAAAAATTTACAAAGGCTTACAAAGCCCGAAAAACCAAGAAAAACTAAGAAATGCGAGGTTATGCAACAATGATAAAAGTACTCTTTATATGTCACGGCAACGTTTAAAGTATGGCGAGAAAGACTTGATTTTGTAGGATTTTCTAGATAGAAACAAATAATTTACACCTTTGGAAGATCGAATCGGAATAATTAAAAAAGTTGTCATAATTCAGTTGGTCAAAAAATAATACTACACTCAAAATCAATTAAAAAATCAATCGTAAAAAAATACGATTGATTTTTTGCGCATTTTTGCATATAATATAATCATTATGGTTGGAAAGGGAACGATTACTATGCGTGAAACAAGAATATTAGAATTCAAGGAAACGATTACGAATACTTTTTTGAAAACAGTTAGTGCCTTTTCGAATTACAATGGTGGAACAATTCTTTTTGGGGTTGATGATAATGGAAATGTGAAAGGATTGCCAGATGTAAAACAGGCCTGTCTGGATATCGAAAATAAAATCAATGACAGTATATCACCTCAACCAAACTATACACTTGAAATACAGAACAATGACCAGACGATAAAACTTACTGTAAAAAGTGGTCTTCAAAAACCGTATTTATATAAATCAAAAGCATACAAACGAAATGATACAGCAACGATAGAGGTAGATACATTGGAATTTTCAAGGCTTGTATTAGATGGAAAAAATATTAGCTTCGAAGAATTACCTTGTAAAGATCAGGAGCTATCTTTTAAAATTTTACAGTGTAAACTGAAAGAAAATATTTACATTGAAACTTTCAATCAAGATACTTTAAAGACATTGAACCTGTATGACAATATAAATGGTTATAATAATGCAGCGGGACTTTTGGCAGATAAAAATCATTTTTCAGGAATTGATATTGTTAAGTTCGGTGAGAATATCAGTATTATTCAAAAAAGAGTAACGTTTGAACATATATCGGTTTTAGAAATATATGAAAAAGCACTTGCTGTATTTAGAGATTATTACCAATATGAAGTAATACAGGGGGCTGACAGAAAGATGGTAGAGAAAATACCGGAAGCAGCTTTCAGAGAAGCAATTGCAAATGCTTTGATTCATAGGGTATGGGATATTAATTCACACATCAGAGTTTCTATGTTTGATGATAGAATAGAAGTAGTGTCTCCTGGTGGATTGCCGGCTGGAATAACGGCAGAAGAATATTTATCAGGTAAACTATCTATTTTAAGAAATAGAAATCTTGCAAATGTATTTTACAGACTGGGATTAGTAGAGATATTTGGAACAGGAATTACACGAATCAAACAACTGTATGCAGAGAGTTTGATAAAACCAGAATTTGAAGTGTCAGAAAATGCTATAAAAATTGTACTACCGATATTTGAAACGAATGTCAATTTAACCGAAGACGAAAAAGTGATTTACAAATTTTTAAGTAAGACGATGCTGAAACCAATAAGTGAAATTGCACCATATGTCCCATTTGGCAAATCAAAAACAACACAATTACTGAAAGCTATGGAGAAAAAGGGTGTGATTGCAGTTGAAGGAAAAGGCAGAGGAACAAAATATATCATTAAGTGATTGAGAACATAGAGGGTTCAAATTACAAAATCTTTCAATAACACAAGGAGAAAATCATATGATAAAAGTGCTTTTCATCTGCCACGGCACTCTTTGAAAGCTTCTTCAAAAAGCCAGCAAAATCAAGGCATGGAAGGCATAGGCGGTTGGAAAATAATCCGAAAATAACCCATGGGATTTTTGTGCAGATACTACATATAAATATAGATGATGTTTGGGACGCAACATGATAGAATGGTTACAAGAAAAATTTGTAGGAATATAAAGATATGGAATTAAGATTATTACGCTATTTTTTAACAGTAGCAAAAGAACAGAGCTTTACAAAAGCAGCAGAACAATTGCATATTACCCAGCCAACGCTATCCAGACAAATGGCGGCATTTGAAGAGGACCTGGGAATAACATTATTTATTCGAAACGGGAAGAAAATATCGCTCACTGATGAAGGAATTTTATTAAAAAGGCGTGCCTTGGAGATTCTTAATCTTGAGGAAAGGACGCTTGAGGAACTGAAAGGAAAAGAAGAGGTTGTAGAGGGCACGATAACCATTGGATGCGGTGAATTTGCAGCAGTGGAGACATTGGCGAAGATATGTAAAACATATAAAGAAAAATATCCGCTGGTTCAGATTGTATTGCATACTGCAACAGCAGATGCAGTGTATGAGATGATGAACAAAGGACTTGTAGATATTGCATTATTCATGGAGCCGGTGGACACCGAAGGGCTGGATTATATCCGGATCACAGATTGCGATCACTGGTGTGTCGGAATGCGGCCGGATGATCCGCTGGCAGAAAAAGAGTTTATAAAAAAAGAAGATCTTATTGGAAAGCCCTTGATCCTGCCGGAAAGAATGAACGTTCAAAGTGAACTTGCCAACTGGTTTGGGAAAGACTTTTCAAAATTACAGATTGCTTTTACGAGTAATCTTGGAACGAATGCCGGAGTTATGGCGGCAAATGGACTGGGGTATCCAGTTTCAATTGAGGGTGCTGCAAAGTATTGGCGAGAGGATATTCTTGTACAGCGAAGAATTTCTCCTGAAATCACGACCAGTACGGTGATTGCCTGGCGACGGAATATCCCATATTCTTTGGCAGTCCGTAAAATGATCGAGGAGATTAATGCTTTTCAGGCATAAAACAAAATTCAATATAAGCATTAGACATAATGAAGCGATAGAGCTTAAAATAGATGTGTAAGATGAATGTAAATCTTATACATCTATTTTTTGTGAAAAATACGTAAAGAAAGGGGCTTTTTATTATGAGTAAAAAATTAGTGGCATTTTTCAGTGCAAGCGGAACAACAAAAAAAGTAGCACAGATGATCGCAGAGGAAGTAAAAGCGGATTTGTTTGAGATTGAGCCGAAAGTTCCATATACAAAGGCTGATCTTGACTGGATGAATAAAAAATCCCAGAAGCAGTGTGGAAATGAGTGATAAGAAATACAGACCGGAGATTATGAAAAAAGAGATGGATATGAGTTCTTATGACGAGATCTTTCTGGGATTCCCAATCTGGTGGTATGTGGCTCCGACAATCATCAATACATTTTTAGAAGCTTACGATTTCAGTGGTAAAAAGATTGTGCTTTTTGCAACATCCGGAGGAAGTGGATTTGGGAACACTGTGAAAGAATTGCAGTCATCTGCATCAGACGCAGTTATTACAGAAGGCAGGCTGTTAAATTGTGGAACGAAACAGGAAATCACTGAATGGGTAAACTCTTTATAAATAACAGCGTTATGGAGGTATACAGAATATGGGAAAAATAGTACAGACAGCAGGGAGAAATACACTTGGTGAATTCGCACCGGAATTTGCACATTTTAACGATGATGTACTTTTCGGCGAAAACTGGAATAACCAGGACATCGACGTAAAAACAAGAAGCATTATTACAGTGGTTGCTCTGATGGCTTCCGGAATTACGGATTCTTCTTTAAGATATCATCTTCAAAATGCAAAAAATCATGGTGTGACACAAAAAGAGATTGCTGCAGTGATCACACATGTCGCATTCTATGCAGGTTGGCCAAAAGCATGGGCTGTTTTCAATCTTGCAAAGGAAGTATGGGAAGCAGGCGAAGGAGATTTGCCATACGAAGAGGAAGCAATGTGTGCGCATGCAAAAGAAATGATGTTTCCGATTGGTGCACCAAATGATGGATTTGCACAGTATTTTTCCGGCAGAAGTTTTCTTGCACCGATTTCTACTTCTCAGGTTGGAATTTTCAATGTGACATTCGAACCTGGATGCAGAAATAACTGGCATATTCATCACGCAAAAAGTGGCGGAGGACAGATTCTGGTATGTGTTGCCGGAAGAGGATATTATCAGGAAGAAGGGAAAGATGCTGTAGAAATGAAGCCAGGCGATTGCATCAATATTCCGGCAGAAGTGAAACACTGGCATGGCGCCGCACCGGATGAATGGTTTAGCCATCTTGCAATAGAGGTGCCGGGCGAAAATAGTTCCAATGAATGGCTTGAACCGGTAAGTGATGAAGAATATAGAAAACTAAAATAGGAAGGTTGAAAAAGTATATCAGCTGGGAGATGACTTCCACCTCTATAGATGGTGAGAAACAAGCTGGTATCAGTGGTGGGAGTCAATCCCCCAGCTGATATAGCCTCCGGCAGGATTGCAGAGGTGCGCAGTAGAAGTATGTCATGCAATTGCATGACGCGCACCTCGCAGCAAGAATGCCGAGGCATTCTTGAATTATAAGACAATTTGCATATGGGGGTTATATTTATGTTGAAAACAGAAGAATTAAAACTAGTATCTGAATGGGATAAAACTTTTCCAAAAAGTGAAAAAGTAGATCATGAGAAAGTGACATTTGTAAATCGTTATGGAATCACACTTGCTGCAGATTTGTATAAGCCGAAAAATGCATTTGGAAAATATCCGGCGATTGCTGTAAGTGGACCATTTGGTGCAGTCAAAGAACAGTGTTCCGGATTGTATGCGCAGACGATGGCTGAAAAAGGATATCTTACCATTGCATTTGATCCTTCTTTTACGGGGGAAAGTGGAGGCAATCCAAGATTCATGGCTTCTCCGGATATTAATACAGAAGATTTCATGGCTGCTGTTGATTTCCTGTCTGTTCGGGAAGAGGTAGATCAAGATAGAATAGGAATCATTGGAATTTGTGGCTGGGGTGGAATGGCTCTTAACGCAGCCGCACTTGATACAAGAATAAAAGCAACGGTTGCATCCACCATGTATGATATGACAAGGGTAAATGCGAATGGGTACTTTGATTCTGAGGACAGTGAAGAAGCACGTTATGCGAAGAAACAGTCTCTGAATACCCTCAGAACACAAGAATACTGTAAAGGCGAATATTCTAGAGCTGGTGGTTGTGTTTCTCTTCCGGTTCCAGAGGATGCCCTTTTCTTTGTAAAAGATTATAGTGAGTACTATAAAGGCAGATGTTATCATAAAAGAAGCCTGAATTCCAATGATGGTTGGAATAGTATTGGATGTATGTCATTTATGAATCAGCCAATATTAAAGTACAGCAATGAAATCAGAAGTGCAGTCCTCATTGTTCACGGAGAAAAAGCGCACAGCTATTATTTTGGAAAAGATGCTTATGAAAATATGATTAAGGACAGCAAGTACACATCCAATAAAGAGCTGCTAACAATTCCAGGGGCTGTTCATACAGATCTTTACGATAATCTGGATGTGATCCCATTTGATAAAATCCAGAAATTTTTTGAAGAAAACGGAGTTGGTTAATTATGGCAAAAAAAGTATTGATCATATCGACAAGTCTTCGAGGAGGGAGCAATTCTGAGATACTCGCAAATGAGTGTGCAGAGGGAGCAAAAGAAGCAGGGCATGATGTGGAACTTCTTTCTTTGAAAGGAAAAGATATAAAATATTGTATCGGTTGTCTATCCTGTCAGAGGACTGGGATATGTGTACTGAAGGATGATGTTGCAGATATTATGGCAAAGGTAAAGAATGCGGAGGTTGTTGTCTATGCAACCCCAATTTATTATTATGAGATGTGCGGTCAGATGAAAACACTTCTTGATAGATTGAATCCTTTATATTCGACAGATTATTTATTCAGAGATATCTATATGATTGCAACTGCGGCAGAGAATGAGGAAAGCGCATTTGAGAAAGCCTATAATGGGTTGCAAGGCTGGGTAGATTGTTTTGAAAAGGCTTCCTTAAAAGGCATGGTCAGTGGCGGTGGAATTGATGCAGCAAATACAGCTGAGAATCATGTGGATATAATGAAGAAGGCATATGAACTTGGAAAAAATTTATAAGTTGATAAAATAATTCTAATCCTATATTATTCATGGCACAGCTGTGAAAGTGGCTGAAAGCCACATAGTTACTGTATTTTAGCTGAATATTGCTTTTCACCTATCAAGTGAATGAAAAAAGAGCATCCATTTGTGGTAAAATTAAGGTGTTGGGTAAATATATTGTATCCGGATACGATGTGATATTCATAATGGAGAAGTTGTTTGATGAATATAAAAACAGTTGAAGAAGAATGCAAAGATACAAGTATAGGTGCAATTGAAGATGAAATAGAAATGTTTTTTGGGAGTAAAGCAGAAAGGTTTGTTTTTCAAGATAAATATTTCTATTTGAAAGGTACTGACATATGTTTGAGTGGTGATAATTTGATTACAAAAAAGCAAATGTGGAGAAGAATTCATCATCGTAGAAAAACACCGCAAAATATAGAAAATGATAAAATATTTTCGTCATATATTATTTTACCGCGAATAAGAAATGACTACCGTAGTAATGTTAATAATGTTCGTAATTCAACGTATGGGTATAACGATAATCCTTTTTTATTTTTCAAAGCATTACGAAATATGTACATATGTGAATTTGATAAAAGTAAAGCGAGCAAACCATTAGATTATGTTGAAAAAGCAATAATTCAAACAAATCTTTTTTGGAAATTGTTTGGAAATGGAGAAGAAGGCTATGCAGAATGTGAGCGAGCTTTTTGCGTCAGTGGAATTTTGGAATTATGTGAGGACGATAAGTATAAAGAATTCTTATGTGAAAAGATACTAGAAGAAGAGGGATGGTCGTTTTATGAAACTTTGTTAGATGAATTGAGAATACTTAGAACGGTACAAATGAAGAAACGATTTACTGAATTAAAAAATGTGGAAAACCCTTAGTAGTAAGACTTTCCGTTTTACTACTATTTCTACTACTAACAGGTAGTCACAACTTGCTCAATTATGCTATAATTTGCTTAGTTGACAAGCAAACAACAATTTAACCATAACCCCGGAAACACCCGCAAAACACGGCATTTCCGGGCAATTTAAGGAGTTTGATAACAATGATAAAAGTGCTTTTTATTTGCCATGGCAATGTTTAATGGATGCCGTGAAAGCCTTGATTTTATTGGATTCCTTGGGAATTACTGAATAATTTACACCTTATTTACACCTTTGGGAGACCGGATCGGAATAATAGAGAAAAGAAATAGATAAATATAACAGGAAGCAATTTTTTCATATTGGAAATAATTAAAATTTGCTGAACTGCGTTGATTTTTTTGATTGATTGAGTATAATAAAAGTAAGAACAGAAATGTTCTCGATGTAAGAGCATCGTTAAAAGTTGGGCTGCAGATGGAGCAGGATAAATTTCCATCTCATTAGATGTCTTAACTGGGCATCGAGCTTGGCAACTTGGATGAAGTTGTAGTCCACGTGGGGGACTTAATGATCTCCACGTCGTTATTGATATCTTAACTGGATATCGAGGCTGACAACCAGCAGAAAACTCTTTTTAAAAGAAATTCTTAGAGGAGTGTGGTTAAGTATCACACTCCTCTTTACGTATGAGGTGTAAATGGCAACAAAGACAGATAAGAAAAATGCAATACGACAGGGAATTGTAGATGCGGCAATTGTATACAGCCAGAATTTAGCAGGTAAAACATTTCTGTATGTCTATGGAGATGAATATTTCGAAGTCTCGTTTCCAATAGATCACTTCCTTCATTTGACAGGAGTGGAGACAAGACTTTCGGCAAAGGACTTTTATAAGAATGCAAAAAAATCTATTCTTACAAATAAGCAGTTTTATTTTGACGCAAGACATGTATATGCAAATGCCAAAAAGAAACTTCCGTGCTTGAAAAGATTGCCGGAATTGACGAATGAAATGGTATGTGTTCTTAAGAATATGGAAACCATGACAATTACATATAAACTCAGTGTTACAAATCTGGAATTTACGTTGGGATTGACAGAAAATATAGATAATACTGGAAACAAAATTAATGATTTGTTCTTACCAATGTCTTTGAGAGTTAAAGATTCATCTGTTGAAAGAAGTAACGATGGAGACGTGGTAGATTTTATATTTTCAAAAGACGCGAGTGTAGCGAAGTATGATACTTTATTGGTTGAAGATAAAAGTAAGACAATTCCAAGTTGCATAAAGCATTTAATTAATGATGATTTTTATCATGCAACAAACGAATAATTACATATAAAATAATCAGAGCATCGGGGAACTGGTGCTTTTGATTTTATAAGGAAACAGGAGATATTGTATACGTTGAGACTAGACAAATTAAAAAGGAAGATTCTTCTGCCGTAGCAGATGACACCTTCCTTTCATTACTGATTTTTCTGTTGTCCGTCAACTGATTGGTACCCGAAGCCCAATAAGCAAACTGGTTTTTTCGTTGCCAGCCAACTGTCCGGCACCCGAAGTCCGGAAAGAAATTCGGATTTTATGTGTCAGTCCACATGATAAGCATATAGCCCATCTATTACCTATAGAATACACAGAATGAATGGATTATGCAATGGATTTATAAAGAGTTATTTTCAAAAGAGAAAAAGATCTTGAAAACAACGGTAATATTTCGTGATCTTGTTATTTAGATATTTGTGTGTTACTCTATTCATAAGAGTACGATTTGATGAAGGGAGAAGTACAAATGCTAACCGATCAAAGCGATTATGAATTTATAAAAGATAAAATTCATGTAATGAAAGAAAGCTATCCGTCTTTGAAAAATAAGACGGATGACTATGTTTTTTCTGCATTAACTGCAAAGGCTCAATTTTACAAAAATCCAGCATTAGTTTTAAATGAGAGTGATTTTGATAATTTTATTGTTGATGGACAATATGATGGAGGCGTAGATATTCTTCTTAGTGATCCAAATAGTGAAAGTTCCAATATGATTATTGCACAATCAAAATTTTGGCAGCATATTTCATTTGATGAGGCAGTAAGTGCAATTACCAAAATGGTATTATTTTATAAAGATATGATACGAGGAAACTATGAGCAAGTAAATGAAAAAGTACAAGGGCGTTTTTTGTCGTTGTATTCTGAAATTGGAGAAGAATCAAAAATTACATTTGTTTTATATACAAGCGCACCAAAGGGTGGAATTAGAAAAGATAGATTAGAAAGAAAATTTAAAGATTTGTTCAATGATGGGCAGCAATCTGAATTTGAATTATTAGTATTATTTGGTCCGGATATTGTATCAGAAATAAAAGAATCCGAATGTCGAAGGCCTACAGTTGAATCGGGGAAAATACGTATAGATAAGAGGGATAATTATCTGGAATATGGAGAAAACGCAGCTATTGTTAATGTTTCGGCATTTTCGATTAAGATGTTATATGCACAGTACAATACAAATCTATTATCTAGAAACTTACGTTACCATGTTTCTGGTAGAGACATTGATAAAGGAATTAATGAAACCATACGAGAAAATCCAGAGTCTTTTTGGCTTAAAAATAATGGGATTACAATCATATGTGATGAGTTTGATATTGATGGAAAAGAAGTAAAACTTAAGAATTTCTCTATAGTAAATGGTGGACAAACCACTTACATGCTACATAAAAGCAAGTTTATATCTGAAACACAGGACTTTTATTTACCTTGTAAAATAATAAAAACCGAAGGAGAAAATGAAGATGAAAAAAATCTGTTTAGTTTAGAAATTGCAAAAGCTACAAACTCTCAGAAGGCAATAAGACCTGTTGATCTTAAAGCAAATTCACCTGAACAGGTTAGATTTAGTCAAACAATGCGTGAAGCAGGAATATTTTATCAGACAAAACGAGGAGAAGTCGTGCCAAAAGAATTTAAACCAGCATATTTAAATTCTGATTTGAGCGAAATCGGAAAACTTTGCTTGTCTGGCATTTTCCAGATGCCTGGTACGAGTAGAAATAAACCGTCTTCATTATATAGTCCTGATTATTATGATGTGATTTTTGATGGTAATCAAAAGCAGATAGCTAAAATTAGTAGAGAATTGCTATATATTGACTATTATTTTAGAAATGTTTTTTTGAAACGATTCGATTCTGAAAATCGTAATCAACCGGATGCTACAGATAGAATTACATTTGCGCATAACGCTAGAACCATTTGTTTAGCATATGTAGTATTTGCTTCTCGCTATTATCAGAATAATATTACGGATGATGCATTGCAGTATATTTTTAATTCATCACGTACTGAAAAAGCAGATTCTCATGTATATGAGTATATGAGAAATTTATCAGATATTAATTGTATTATTCCGCAACATGTATTTGCGGATAAAGACTGTTGTGATGAAGTTCTGTATCAATTATTCATGCAGATTATTAATGCAGGTAGTATGTGCTATTCAATGGCAGTAAGATATGAAGAAGGACTGAATGCATCAAATTATTTGAAAAAAGATAAGAATTATTATAGCATTTTACAGTTTCAATGGCAGTCTTTAAAAGCAAGCATAAAGGATACTTTTGATTTGCTTAAATAAAATTGTTGATTGATTTGAAAAAGTAAATTTCAGTGTACTTTACAATTAATTGATTTTATGAAAAATTTAATATTATTAGATTGGGAATTACTAAAATTAATTACCATGAATGAAAATAAAAGAGGAAATATTACCTAAATAAAAGGTATATTTAAACGGAAAAAATCCATGATTTCCGATGACCACCGTGATATTTCAAAATAACATTTAAATATCACGTACTGTTTCTAAGAGGAAGAAACACCAGAGCAAGATCCACCCGTGTATTACAGTATTGTCATTTTGACAATTTTGTATTACTTACGAGTAGCAGACTTGATGGGGATTACGTCCCCATACCCACGTGAAAATATAATTGCTGGCAATTACATTTTAGCAGACACGCAAGCGTTTCTGAGTAAGTGTCACAGACAACAAAATAAGGAAATTTTGATAAGGCATTCACCTGGAATAGGTGAGTGTTTTTTGTTTTCAAATATTCAATTAACCGAAAAAATTAAAAAAATTTCATCAGGGGGCTGTAAAAATGCCTCTCAGCGTTTCGTATTAATGAAAGGGTATTTGGGCGGGAAAAATAAAAAACTTTCCTCAAGAGCCTGTATTTATGCCCTTCATCTTTTGAATATATATAAGGACATTTTTGAGCCGGCATAAAAATGATTTTTACAATAATTAGAAACAGAAATGAGGCGAGAAAAGAATGAAATATGAATACATGAAGGAGTCAGAGCAGATGCTTCAGTACTTCCAGTTTCCGAAGTTTTTGTTAAAGCTGTCAATCTCTCAAAATGCAAAATTTCTTTATATGATTTTGTATGACCGGGCGCGGATATCGAGAAAGAATAGCTGGATAGACAAGTATGGAAATGTTTATCTGATATTTCCAATAGAGGAATTGTCTGTCCAAATTGGCAAATGCAAATCTTCTGTAAAAACAGCATTGAAGGAATTAGATGATGTGGGATTATTGGTTCGCAGGTCAGGCGGATTTTCAAAACCCAATCATTTGTATGTGAGAATTCCATCTGATGAGGTGGTTTTACAGCCAGTTGACGATAAGGCGGATGAAAAGATGGCTGCGATAGAGTCGGAAAAGCAACTATCATCTGGTCGTAAAAATGGCTGTGCAGGAGTCGGAAATATGGCACCTAGTAAAGTAACTGAGAAATATAAAAGTAATAAATATCATGAAGTAAATTATTGCTATGGGGAAGGAGAGAGTTTGTGATGAGAGAAGAAGATACCGTATGTGTAGGCAGTGATGGTTTGCAATATTGCAAAGCCTGTGGGGAAGCGAAAGAAGCATTTTTTCCTAAGGGTGATTTTATGGGGATGAAGAAACATTCCAGGCAATGTGCTTGTGACAGAAAAGCGTATGAAGAAGAACAAAAATATTTTAAAGAGAAAGAACACCGGGAATTAGTCAGTAGAAATACGAGCATCTGTTTTGACGAGAGCAGGATGGAAGAGTGGACATTTGAAAATGCAGATATGTCAGATGCAGTCATGCATAGAGCAAAAAACTATGTTGATAACTGGGAGGAAATGAAAAGAAATCATATAGGCTGTTTGTTCTGGGGACCGGTTGGTACCGGGAAAAGTTATATTGCCGGGTGTATTGCCAATGAACTTCTTAAGCGGGAAGTAACGGTAAAGATGACAAATTTCAATACCATTATTGATAATATATTTCCGCTGGCAGACAAAACGGAATATATCAATGCATTGGCTTCTTATCAGCTTTTGATTATTGATGATCTTGGAGTGGAACGAAATTCGGAGTATGCGTTAGGAATTATTTTTAGCGTCATAGACCGCAGGATCCGTTCAGGACGACCTTTGATCATCACAACGAATCTTCCACTGAAAGAAATAAAAAGCGAGACCATGTTGGATAAAAGGCGTATCTATGACCGTATTTTGGAAATGTGTACACCAATGTATGTTGGAGGCGCAAGCAAACGAGAAGTGATTGCAAGTATGAAAATGGAGAAAGCGAAAACGCTGTTGAATACAAACAGAGGGGAGGAGGAATGCGAATGAATCATACAGAAAAAACAATACCTGTTTGGAAGAAATATTCTTTAAATGTTTCCGAAGCAGCAGAATATTACGGAATTGGAGAAAAGAGATTGAGACAAATCGCAGGTGAAAATGAAGGAGCAGATTTTATTTTGGAAGTAGGTTCGCATATCCGATTCAAAAGAAAATTATTTGAAGATTATCTGGATACAGCCAGCACAGTTTAAGTAACAGAATAGAAAAAATAGTAATGAAAATAATGTTCATTTTATCTTAGCGAAGGGAAGGTCTTGTGGTATAATGAATAAACCGAGACGATCTTCCAAGTTAAATGAACATTTAATGAAGGAGACTAAAACATTATGAGTGAAAAAAGGAGAGACAATAGAGGACGTATATTACACAATGGAGAAATACAGTTATCGGATGGCAGATATCGATTTAAGTATGTCGATGAGATGGGAAAGGAGCGCTGCGTATATAGCTGGCGCTTAGATCATAACGATGCAATTCCGAAAGGAAAACGACGCACATCATCACTTCGGGAAATGGAAAAGAAAATCCAGGCAGATCATTTTGAGCAGATTGCAACAAACGGCGGTAATATGACAGTTCTGGAACTGGTTGAAAAATATACATCAACAAAAAACGGTGTCAGACCTACTACAGTTGCAGGGTATGGAACAGTTATCAATTTACTGAAGAAGGATCCATTTGGAAAAAGAAGGATTGATACGGTTCGGATTTCGGATGCAAAATGTTGGCTGATACATCTTCAGCAGGTAGAAAAGAAAAGCTATAGTTCCATCCATTCGATTCGAGGAGTTCTTCGACCGGCATTTCAATTGGCAGTGGATGATGACCTGATCAGGAAAAATCCATTTCAGTTTCAGCTGATGGAAGTGGTTGTGAATGACAGTGTGACAAGAGAGGCAATCAGCAGAGCACAGGAACGAAAGTTTCTACGGTTTGTGAAGGAGGATCCTCATTTTTGCAGATATTATGAGGGAATCTACATATTATTTAAAACCGGCCTTCGCATCTCGGAATTTTGTGGTTTGACGATTTCTGATATTGATTTCAAGGAGCATACAATCAACATCGATCATCAATTACAGAAGAAATCAAAAATTGGATATTATATTCAAGAGACTAAAACAACCAGCGGAACGAGAAAGATACCTATGACTGCGGATGTAGAGGAATGCTTTCGGAAAATAATAGAAAAACGAAACCCGCCCAAAGCAGAACCTATGGTAGATGGAAAAAGTGGATTCTTATACTTTGATAAAAACGGAAGTATTTGTTATTCTCTGCACTGGGAGCATTACTTTCAACACATCATTCAGAAATATAATAATATATACAAAGTGCAGATGAATGTTATCACCCCGCATGTATGTCGGCACACCTATTGCTCAAATATGGCAAAATCCGGAATGAATCCAAAAGCATTGCAATATTTGATGGGCCACTCAGACATCAGCGTAACGTTGAATACATATACGCATGTAAATCTTGAGGATGCCAGAGAAGAAATCGCCAGACTTCGGATTGTGTAATTACGATTTTTAATTGAAAATAGCAAGGTGTAAAATAGAAAAACATACACCTTATTTTACACCTTTTGCGGACAATATTATGCAAATATAAACAAAGTTATGCCAAAAAGCAAAAATTTACAAAGGCTCACAAAGCCCGAAACACCAAGAAAAACTAAGAAATGCGAGGTTATGCAACAATGATAAAAATATTATTCATCTGCCACGGCAATATCTGCCGCTCCACCATGGCAGAATACGTTATGAAACATTTAGTTAAACAATCCGGCATAGAGTCCGATTTCTTTATCGATTCCGCCGGTACAAGCAACGAAGAACATGGAAACCCAGTTCACCGCGGCACACAAAAGAAGCTCCGCAAGGAAGGAATCCCGTGTGGCAATCACCGTGCACGCAAGATGTGTAGAGAAGAATATGCCGCATTCGACTACATCATCTGCATGGAGCGATACAATATACAGAACATTATGAGAATCATCGGAAATGACCCGGAGCACAAGGTACAGAGACTTCTGGATTACACAAATCGTCCGAGAGACATTGCAGATCCATGGTATACAGGAAATTTTGATGAGACATTTGATGATGTGATGGAAGGTTGCCAGGCGTTTCTTAGCTATCTGATGTAGCATCTGCAATAAATTTTCAGATGGGAAACCCAAAGGAGAATGGAAAATAAAAAAGAGAAGTAATCTGAGTTTAGAAAAGGATTTTCTTTAAAGCACAAGCTTTATAGCAGGAGAAATCCATTTCATACCGGATCACTTCTCTTTTATTTTAGATCTTTTATGATTGCACAAATTGAGATTCTGCTATTCGGAAAAACGTTGTATTATTGAGAAGCCACAAACGTATCAATCAAAAATCCGCAATCTTATCTCTCCCATCTTCCACTGGCCCCACAAGGAAGTACCAGACCATTTGAAGATACTGGAAGTCCAATCTCTTGTGAATCCACATGCCCACCGTATTTCTTAAGCTCAGTCGCGATCATATAAGTCAGTACTGCTGGGGCAAGTCCTGTCGTATAAGAATTGATCAGGAAGAACAGTGGATCATCGGATAAAATCTTCGTACAGAGTTTTACCAGTGGATGAATTGCGTCTTCAATCTTCCAGATCTCGCCCTTTGGTCCACGACCGTAGGAAGGTGGATCCATGATGATTGCATCGTAATGATTACCGCGGCGGATTTCGCGCTCTACGAATTTGACACAGTCATCAACCAGCCAGCGGATCGGTGCATCGCCGAGTCCGGAAGAAACAGCATTTTCTTTTGCCCATGTAACCATTCCCTTGGAAGCGTCTACATGAGTTACGTGTGCGCCGGCAGCAGCTGCTGCAAGTGTTGCGCCACCGGTATAGGCGAATAAGTTTAGTACTTTTACCGGGCGCCCGGCATTGCGGATCTTTTCAGAGAACCAGTCCCAGTTGGTTGCCTGTTCCGGGAAAAGTCCGGTATGTTTAAAATTAAACGGTTTTAAGTTAAAGGTAAGATTCTTATAACTGATTTGCCACTGTTCCGGGAGATCGAAGAATTCCCATTCACCGCCGCCTTTTTTACTGCGGTGATAGTGTGCGTTCGGATGCTTCCAGCGTTTGTCTGTGCGAGGTGTATCCCAGATCACCTGCGGATCTGGACGAACCAGGATGTACTGCCCCCAGCGTTCCAACTTTTCTCCGTCTGAGGAGTCAATTACTTCATAATCTTTCCAACCATCTGCTAACCACATATATTATTAAATCCTTTCTGAAGTGCTTTTCGATAGATTCCCAGTTTTCTATAGTTTTGTTCAATGCATATTTATAGACATACTGTCTTACTTTTCTATTTTATTATAGAAGAAAGGATACTGCAAGAAGCGAATGTAAAATATCGCAATAATATACAAAAAGCTATCGCGATAACAATTAGTTTTTAGTAAAAATAACGGGACTATCTGTTTACATAAGGGACGAAGGGTGATAGAATGTATCTATAAGTGAAAAGATTCACGTAAAAGAAAGGTGGAAATGAATATTATGGTAACAGTTAATGCAATGGGAGACAACTGCCCGATTCCGGTAATCAAAACAAAAAAAGCAATGCAGGCTCTTACAGGACCGGAGACAATTGAAGTATTAGTAGATAATGAGATTGCTGTACAGAATGTTACAAAGCTGGCAAAAGAACAGGGCGGAGAAGTAAGCTCTGAAAAGCTTGGAGAAAAAGAATACAAAGTAACGATCAAGATGCAGGGAGCACCGGCAGTAGATGCAGAAGTTGTATGTACACCGGATCAGAAGGGAGACCTTATCGTAGTGGTATCTTCTGACCGCATGGGAACAGGTAATGATGAACTTGGTAAAGTCCTGATTAAGGGATTTATTTATGCAGTTACACAGCTTGATACACTTCCGAAGAAGATGCTTTTCTACAATGGAGGAGCTACTCTTACAACAGAAGGATCAGATTCCATTGAAGATCTGAAGTCTCTGGAGGCACAGGGAGTAGAGATTCTTACATGTGGTACATGTCTTGACTACTATCACTTAAAAGACAAACTTGTTGTTGGTGGTGTAACCAATATGTACAGTATTGTTGAATCTATGGCTGAAGCAGGAAAGATCATCAGACCATAGTTTGAGAACTATATAACAAAGAAGTCCGTATAACGGACAGAGAATATTTAAGAAAAGTTGAGAAATTAAGTATGAATAAAGATATCAGAGAGACACAGTGTACAAGGACATCATGTTGAGGCGTCAAAGCAGGTCGAAGGACCCTTGTTCAGGTTCTGGACAAGTTGTTAAAAACTGAAGATGGTAACCTCCTGGACAGAAAGAATTTGTCTGTTCGGGCAGATGCACTTTGCTCTCTGGTATTTGATATTGGATAGTAGAAGATGGATGTGGCTGCGCGATTTGATCAAAGGAAATAAAGGAATCCAGAGAGGTTGTATTTATACGAATTTGATCGAATAGAGAGAGGGAATAATTATGAACTTAAAGCAGCTGGAAGCATTTATTAAAGTATCCGATTCAAAGAGCTTTTCAAAAGCAGCACAGGAACTATATCTGACACAGCCAACAGTAAGTGCGCATATACAGACACTTGAAAAAGAACTGAAAGTGAGATTGTTTGTGCGTAATACCAAGACTGTCAAATTATCTGAGGACGGAAAGACACTTTATCAGTATGCACGTCAGATGATCGAACTGGAACAGGAAATCCAGTCAATGTTTTCAAAAGCAGCAGAGCAGAAAGAAAGATGTATTACGATCGCAACATCTACGATACCGGCGCAGTATATTTTGCCGGATATTCTGGTGAAATTCCGGGAGAGATTTCCGGAAGAACAGTTCAGAATCGTAGAAAGTGACAGCAGTACTGTCATTGAACAGGTAGCATCGCATCTGGTTGATATTGGATTTTCCGGTACAGTAATCGAAAAAGCAAATTGTAAATACATACCGTTTTACCAGGATGATCTGGTTGTTATTATGCCGAATACGAAAGAATATCAGAAAATCGTAAAAGAGCAGAAGGATTTAAAATGGCTGGAAGGAGAACCTCTGATTATGCGTGAGGAGGGATCCGGTACCAGAAAAGAAGCAGAAAAGCAATTAAAAAAGATGGGAATCTCTTTGGATGATTTGAACATTGTTGCGACAATTGAGAATCCGGAAGCGGTCAAGAGATCTGTCAAAAGCGGTCTTGGCATTACGATCATTTCAAGACTTGCGGCTGCAGATGAGATCCAGTCAGGAGAAGTTCTGGAATTCCCGTTTTCACAGGCTGGCAGCGGTCGAAACCTGAATCTTGTATACAATAAGAACTACAAACTTCCGGCGGCGGCTGAACATGTGAGAGAATTGATCATAGAAAAGTATGAATTGCAAAAGCAGTCTTTACAATAGAAAATGTCAATGATAGAATGTGTCTATGTGCGCATTTTTGCGGTAGGTAACATGTTAAATACAAAGTATAAGTTGGGGATAAACAATGAATAAAGAAAAAGTAAGACTGACACAGTATGCAAAAACTTCCGGGTGAGCCGCTAAAGTAGGTCCGGAGACCCTTGCCCAGGTTCTGGGTAAGTTACCAAAATTTGAAGATGAAAATTTGATCGTCGGAATCGAGACATCAGATGATGCTGCGATTTATAAGGTTACAGATGATATTGCGATGATCCAGACGGTAGATTTCTTTACACCGATCGTGGATGATCCGTATATGTTTGGACAGATTGCAGCAGCAAACTCGCTCAGTGATGTTTACGCAATGGGAGGAGAGCCGAAGGTAGCACTTAATATCGTAGGATTTCCGAACTGTCTTGATCCACAGATCTTAGGAGATATTCTTGCCGGTGGAGCCGATAAGGTAAAAGAGGCAGGAGCTGTTCTGGTTGGTGGACACACAGTACAGGATGATGAGCCGAAGTACGGACTTTGTGTGTCCGGATTTGTACATCCGAAGAAGATTTTTAAGAATTACGGATGTAAACCGGGGGATGTGCTGATCCTTACCAAACAGGTCGGAACAGGAATTGTTAATACGGCAATCAAAGGAGAGATGGCATCTGCAGCCGCAATCAGGGAAGCTGAGATTGTCATGTCTTCTTTAAATAAAAAAGCAAAAGAAGTTGTGGATCATTTCCCTGTAAATGCATGTACAGATATTACAGGATTTGGTCTTTTAGGTCACTGCGTTGAAATGGCAGAGGCAAGCAATGTGACATTTGAACTGAATGTTCACGATATTGCATATCTTGATGAAGCAATCAGCTATGCAAAGATGGGCCTTGTTCCGGCGGGGGCTTACAAGAACAAGGGATATTCTTATCAGAAAGTAGATTTCAGAAATGTAGAAGATCATTTTATCGATCTGTTATATGATCCGCAGACATCAGGTGGACTGCTCATCAGCGTGGAAGCGCAGTATGCGGAAGCCGTGATGGAAGCATTCGAGAAGAAGAGGCTGGATACCAAGGTATCCCTGATCGGAACCGTAACAGAAAAGAGCGATAAACTGATTCGGCTGCACTAGGAATCCAAAGAGGTAGAGGAGAAAATGAATAAAAATTTATTATTTCGCAGTATTCCGAAAGTAGATATTCTGCTTGAAGAACAGGAGATACAGGATCTGATTGATGCATATGGACGTGAACTTGTGATGGATGTGATCCGTGAAGAGATGGATGCGCTCAGAATATTTATCGGAAAGTGCGAGGAAGAAGAGGAAGCAAAAGCGCAGATCGGGATGCTTACGCAGAATATAAAACGACATGCCGGAAAGCTGCATGAGCCGAATATGAAAATGGTGATCAACGGAACAGGAACAGTTCTCCACACCAATCTCGGTCGTGCACCGATCAGTAAGGAGCATGTTGAGAGACTGGCAGGAATTGTGAGTGGTTACTCCAATCTGGAATATAATCTGGAAGCAGGGGCACGTGGAGAGAGATATTCTCATTTTGAAAAACTGCTTTGCAAACTGACCGGGGCAGAGGCTGCGATGGCGGTCAACAACAATGCTGCGGCTGTTATGCTGATCTTAAGTTCAATGGCAAAAGGAGGGGAAGTTGTAGTATCTCGCGGAGAGCTGGTTGAGATCGGTGGCAAATTCCGGATTCCGGATGTAATGGAGCAGAGCGGAGCTTCACTTGTGGAAGTCGGAACAACGAATAAGACACATTATTCTGATTATGAAGAAGCGATCACAGAGGAGACAAAGGCACTCCTTAAGGTTCATACAAGCAACTACCGTATTGTTGGATTTACAGAGACGGTTACGATTGACGAACTGGTTCCGATTGCACAGGAACATGATATTCCGATCATCGAAGATCTTGGAAGTGGTGTGCTGATCGACCTGAGTAAATACGGACTGACCTATGAACCGACGGTTCAGGATTCTATCCGTAAGGGAGCGGACGTTGTATGCTTCAGCGGAGACAAGCTGCTCGGTGGTCCACAGGCTGGAATCATCATCGGTAAAAAGAAATATATTGACCAGATGAAAAAGAATCAGCTGACACGTGCACTGCGAATTGATAAATTCACAGCAGCAGCACTGGAACTGGTATTACAGGAATATTTATCAGAAGAAAAGGCAATCCAGAATCTTCCGGTACTACGTATGATCACAGAGTCCAAAGAGGATGTGGAAAAGCGTGCAAGATCCCTGAAACGGATTCTGCAGAATGCACATCTTGCTGCAACGATCGGGATGGAACCGTGTGAATCACAGATCGGTGGAGGATCTCTTCCGCTTGAACGCATTCCGAGTATGGCAGTTACGATTAAGCCGGAGAATATCAGCGTACCGAAGCTGGAAGAAGAGATGCGGCATCTTTCTATGCCAATCATTCCGCGTACAGCTAACGATACGATTTATCTGGATGTGCGGACAATTGAATCCTGCTACTTTAAGAAGATAGCAGAGATGCTGGGAGAATTATTATGAAAAACATTATCGTAGGAACCGCAGGTCACATTGACCACGGGAAAACGACACTGATAAAAGCACTTACCGGACGTAACACGGACCGGTGGGAAGAAGAACAGAGAAGAGGGATCACCATTGACCTCGGGTTTACTTATTTTGATCTGAAAAATGGAGACCGTGTAGGGATCATTGATGTTCCGGGACATGAAAAATTTATCAACAACATGGTTGCGGGAGTTGTCGGAATGGATCTGGTACTTTTGGTTGTGGCAGCGGATGAAGGTATCATGCCGCAGACAAGAGAACACATGGACATTCTGGGACTCCTTGGGATCAAGAAGAGCATTCTGGTGATCAACAAGTGTGATCTGGTCGATGAAGAATGGCTGGAACTCGTTGAGGAAGAAATCCAGGAAGAACTGGAAGGTACTTTTTTGGAAGGTGCACCGGTTGTTAAAGTATCGGCTGCAACCGGGCAGGGGCTTGATGAACTGACGGATACGATCCAGCAACTGATGTCGGATGAGGTGGTTGCAAAGGATACACAGACTATTCCAAGACTTCCGATTGACCGGGCATTTACCCTGTCAGGCTTTGGGACAATTATCACAGGGACACTTATCTCTGGTACGATCACCAGGGAAGACGTTCTGGAAATGTATCCGATCGGAAAAGAGTGCAAGATCCGTAATATTCAGGTACATGGACAGAATCAGGACAAATGCTATGCCGGACAGAGAGTGGCGATCAATCTGTCAAATGTGAAGAAAAAGGAGATTCGCAGAGGGTGTGTGCTTGCGCCGAAGAACAGTATGAAAAATACAGATCTTCTGGATGTGAAGCTGAAAGTTCTGGAAGACTCCATGCGTATCCTTACAAATCATGAGAGATTGCATTTATACACGGGTACGAGTGAGATCCTCTGCCGAGCTGTTCTGCTGGATAAGGAGCAGATCGGACCGGGAGAAGAGGGACTGGTACAGCTCAGACTGGAAGAAGAGATTGCGGTCAAACGAGGCGACCGTTTTGTAGTACGTTTCTATTCGCCGATGGAGACTATCGGAGGCGGGATCGTTCTGGAACCGAATCCGGTGCGTAAGAAACGTTTTGATGCGCAGGCAATCGAAGAACTGAAGAAAAAAGAATCCGGTTCTCTTGGCGATGTTATGGAGCTTCAGATCAAAGAACACGGCGATACGATGATCACACTTGCTGAGCTTGCAAAGGTGATGGCACATTCCGTAGATGAACTGAAGGAGTATCTTGAAGAACTGGAAGAATCGGGCACAATCTTTGTATTCCAAATGAAGAAGGACACATATTTGTGGCACAGAGACAGCGAATTTGCAGTACGTCAGAAGATAGAGGAGACATTGCAGAAATATCACAGTGAGCATCCATACCGATATGGAATGAAGAAAGCCGAAATTCACAACACATTCCTGAAAAAGATCAAACCAAACATATTTGATGCGTATATCGAAAGAATGACGGGAGAAAACGTCTATGGAAGAAGGGAAGAATATCTTTCGCTTCCGGGATATGAAGTTCCGAAGGACGCGATGTATCTTCAGACAGAGAAGCTGATCGAAGATACATTTGAAAAAGCAGGATATGATTTTGTGAGATTTTCAGAGATTGATTTTGGAAAAATTCCGCGCCAGACAGCGGAAGATGTGGTTCTCATGATGATTGACGAAGGAAAAATACTCCGTATCAATGAAGAGATGTTTACGATGAAACACCTGATGGATGAAGCGAAGGAAAAAATTCAGAATCATCTGAAGGAAGAAAATCTGATCACGATCGCACAGGTGAGAGATATGTTCTCAACAAGCAGAAAGAGTGCGAAACCGATTTTAGAATATATGGACAGCATTAAGGTGACAAAGAAGACAGGCGGAGAAAGTGAGAGGGTGGCATACTTATGAATTTAAAGCAGCTGGAGGCATTTGTTAAGGTAACTGAGTCGGGAAGTTTTTCAAAAGCGGCAAAGCTTTTGTTCCTGACGCAGCCAACGGTCAGTGCACATATCTCTTCTCTGGAGAAAGAACTGGACTCACGGCTTTTTGTCAGAAATACAAAGGAAGTAAAATTGTCGGAAGAAGGAAAGCAATTATACCAGTATGCGCGCCAGATGGTGGAACTCGAAAAAGAAATCGAGCAGGTATTTTCCAAGGATGCGCATCGTGAGGAAAAATGTATTACAATTGCGACCTCTACGATTCCGGCACAGCATGTTCTTCCGGCGATTCTGGCGAAATTCAGAGAGACTTATCCGGATGAGCAGTTCCGGATTTCAGAAAATGACAGCTGCGGTGTTGTTGAACAGGTAGCAGGGCATATGGTAGATATTGGATTCACAGGTACGGTACTTGAAAAAAAGCATTGCAGATATATGCCTTTTTATCAGGATGAACTGGTTGTTATCATGCCGAATACCGAGTTTTATCAGGAAATACAGAAGCGCTATAAGACAGCAACATGGATAAAGAATGAACCGGTCATTATGCGGGAAGAAGGATCGGGAACCCGCAAGGAAACAGAAAAAATATTGAGAAAAGCAGGAATTATGCCTGATACCCTCAATATAGTAGCATGCATTGAGAATCCGGAAGCGATAAAAAGGTCAGTAAAGAGTGGGCTTGGAATCACGATCATATCAAGACTTGCAGCAGAAGAGGAGATCCGGACCGGACAGGTTCTGGAATTTCCGTTACAGAAGGATGAAAGCAGTCGTTATCTGAACCTTGTATACAATAAAAACTATCAGCTGCCTGCAGCAGCAGAGCATCTGATCCGGATTGTAAAGGATTTCTATCCGGATGCACATATGGGGAAATGAAAAGAGGATCAATATGATATATTTAGATAATGCAGCAACCACAATGCGCAAACCACAGGAAGTAATTGATGCGATCACCGCAGTAATGTGCTCAATGGGGAATGCAGGAAGAGGCGTCAACGAGGCATCTCTCGGAGCAGCAAGAACCGTATATGACACAAGAGAGAAGCTTGCAGGTTTTTTCGGGGCGGAAGATGCAAGACAGATCGTATTTACCATGAATTCAACGGAGAGTCTGAATATTGCGATCAAGGGGATCTTAAATCCGGGAGACCATGTGATCTCTACGGTTTTGGAACATAACTCTGTTCTCCGACCACTTTATGAGATGGAGAAAAAGGGAGTTGAAGTGACATTCCTTGGATGTGATGAAAAAGGAGCTCTGGATTACGCAGATTTTGATAAAGCAATCAAAGAGAATACAAAAGCAATTGTCTGTACCCATGGGTCCAATCTGACGGGAAACAAAGTGGATGTGGAGCGGATCGGGGAAATTGCAAAAAAACACGATCTGTTGTTTGTGGTAGATGCATCACAGACTGCCGGTGTATTTCCGATCGATGTGCAGAAGATGCATATTGATATTCTGTGTTTTACCGGACATAAGGGACTTTTAGGACCGCAGGGGACTGGTGGAATGTATGTGAGAAAAGGCGTTCATGTCCGGCCACTTCTTTCAGGCGGTACCGGTGTGCAGACCTATAGTAAGACACAGCCGGAAGAGATGCCGACAGCACTGGAAGCAGGAACACTTAACGGACACGGAATTGCCGGACTGGATGCTGCGATCGGATATCTGGAAGAAACAGGAATTGATACGATCCGCGCAAAGGAACAGGCATTGATGAAGCGGTTTTATGAAGGGATAAAAGAAATCCCGGGAGTCAAAATCTATGGGGATTTCAGCAGCATGGACCGCTGTGCGGTAGTGAGCCTGAATATCAGAGATTATGACTCGGGAGAAGTCAGCGATGCACTTCTGACAGATTATGGGATTTCTACCCGTTCAGGAGGACACTGTGCACCACTGATGCATGAGGCACTTGGAACCGTAGAGCAGGGGGCTGTCAGATTCAGTTTTTCCCACTATAACACAGAGGAAGAAGTGGATACGGCAATCCGGGCAATCTGCGAGCTTGCAGAAGAAGAGTAAAATTTTATAAGATCAGAGATTGATAGAAGACCGGTATAATATTGATAGTATCAATATATATATCGGTCTATTTTAATTATGAATTGGACAAGAAGTTGTGCAAAAGATATAATTATAAGGTAATAAAAAAGTCTTTAATAGTCAAAATGACGAATGGGAGAAAGACGAAGGAGGAAGAAAAATGAATTTATCAGATTCAAAGAAGAAGCTTGCACTTGCGGGGGTTCTGTGTGGGCTTGTAGCTGCATGTCTGGCTTACTTTGGTAATCCGGCAAACATGGCATTCTGTATTGCCTGCTTTATCCGTGATACGGCAGGAGCTCTGGGATTTCACCAGGCCGAAGTTGTACAGTATGCAAGACCGGAGATCATCGGTCTTGTGATCGGAGCATTTATTATTTCAGTGGCAACAAAAGAGTACCGTTCAACAGCAGGATCTTCACCGATGATCCGCTTTATCCTTGGTATGGTAATTATGATTGGTTCCCTGATTTTCCTTGGATGCCCGCTCCGTATGGTGATCCGTATGTCAGCAGGTGACCTGAATGCATGGGTAGCACTGATTGGATTTGTACTTGGAGTAGGAACAGGAGCATTTGCCCTGAAAAAAGGATTCAGCCTTGGACGTGCGCATGAGACGAATAAAGAAAGTGGAGCAGTGCTTCCGGTATTGATGCTTGGTATTCTGATCCTTGCAACTTGCTCAACACTTCTCAAAGCAAGTGAAGCAGGTCCGGGAAGTCTTCATGCACCAATTATCATGTCACTGATCGGCGGACTTATTTTCGGAGCACTTGCTCAGAAATCAAGAATGTGCTTCGCCGGCGGAATCCGTGATGCGATCTTAATGAAGAACTTTGATCTTCTTACAATTATTGCAGGTCTTTTTGTAGTAATGCTGATTTTCAACCTGGCAACAGGAAGATTTGTACTTGGATTTAACACTCCTGGAATCATTGCACATTCCAACCATCTGTGGAATATCCTTGGCATGTATGCAGTAGGATTCGCGGCAGTTCTTGCCGGCGGATGCCCGCTTCGCCAGCTGATCCTTGCAGGACAGGGTTCTTCTGATTCAGCAGTTACTGTACTTGGCATGTTCTTTGCAGCAGCACTTTGCCATAACTTCGGACTTGCATCAAGCGGAACCGCAATGAATGCAGAGACAGGCGAACTCGTTGCAGGAGCCGTAACGCCGAATGGAAAAGTTGCTTGCATTATCTGTATTATTGCATGCTTTATCATTGCATTTACAAACAAAAGAGAGCAGGCAAAATAGTCAGAAACCGCAAGATATAGATGGATAATCCATAAGAAATATGATATGCTAGGAAGGCAGGTAAAAAATATGAAAGAAGTAGATGCAAGAGGACTTTCGTGTCCGGAACCGCTGATGCTTACTGCAGAGGCACTGAAGAATGCAAACGGACCGATCAAGGTTCTTGTGAGCGAACCTCACCAGAAGACTAATATCGAGAAGTTTGCGAAGGACAAAGGAAAGAAGGCAACTTCTACCGAGAAGGGCTCTGAATTTGAAATTGTGATTGAATAATGAGAAAAAAAGAGTTAAAGCTGGTTATCACATTCCATACAACAGCGGATGCGATGGCGATGGAAAAAGAATGTAAAAAAGTTGGTGCACAGGGACGTATGATTCCGGTGCCGAGAAGTATTTCAGCAGGATGCGGGCTTTCCTGGTGCGCACCACTGGAATGCAGGGAAGAACTGAAAAATGTCATGCAGGGAATCGGTCTTGAAGAAGAAGAGATCCACGAGTGTATGGTATAAGAAGAGTTAGAATGAGGAAACCGCAAGATGAGGAATCATTTTTGCGGTTTCCCTTTTCATTTTATTTAGCAGGAAATTCTGAAAGCATATTTTTAAAATCATTTACTGAGAATATTCGTGGAACAAGAAAAATAGTCCTTTACATTTAGACTGATTTTGGATACATTATTAGTATATCCTACTAATTAACTGCGGTATGGTGGAGGGGAAGATGAAAGTTATATCAGAAAAGCGGTTGAGCGATTATATGGCAGAACAGATTGCAGATGAAATTCTGGCGGGCAGGATAGAAGGAGGAAGTCAGTTAAAGCAGGAAGAGCTTGCTGAGGTATTTGGAGCATCCAGAATCCCGATCCGTGAAGCATTTCAGGTTCTGGAGAGTCAGGGACTGATCGTGCGGCTGGCGACAAAAAGAATTTACACAGTAGAGCTGGATGAAGAGCAGATAGAACTGATTTTTGAGATGATCGGGGAAATCCTCAAAAAAGCGGTTCAGCATGTCCTGAATACGAAAAGTCAAACAGAGGAAAAGGAAGTATTTTCGACGGAAACAAGACCGGACCAGTTGCTTCTTGCGCAGATGGAGAATGGATATCTGACGAATCTGCTGAAAAATGCTTCGGAGTGTTATATCCGGTTTGCCACAAAATGTAAAGAGACGGATGGAAAAAAAGAGACAGAAAAGGCAATCTGCGAAAAGATAGCAGGTGCATTAAATGGTGCGGAAAAATATACAAAAACATTTGCAAAAGCGGTCAATAGTGAGATTGACAGATGGGTATTGCTTCTGGCAGAGCAGGTGAAGGAAGAAAGAAGGAAGAATAGATGAATGGTTTAAAACCGATCAAGATGCCGTCAGCGAAGGAAAAAGTTGCTGCGGAGCTTAGAAAAGCAATTTTATCAAGGCAAATGAAAGAAGGAGAGATCCTTTCACTCGACAGTGTGGCATCTCAGCTAAATGTGTCGGCAATGCCGGTAAGAGAAGCATTTCAGATTCTGGCAAGGGACGGGCTGATCCAGCTTCGGAAGAATAAAGGGGCAGTCGTCCTTGGAATCACGGAAACCTATATCCGGGAACATTATCAGCTCCGCGCGATCCTCGAGAGTGCGGCAGCAAAGCTTGCAGCAGAACCGGGAACAGATATTGCGGAAATAGAAGATGTCTATCAGGAATCTTGTGAGGCACTGGAAAACGGGGAATCCCAGAAATACACGGATCTCAACCGTGCATTTCACAATGAAATCTGGAGTGCGGCAGGTAATGGAAAGATGAAAAAAATGATCTCCGAACTTTGGAACGGACTTTCTATGGGAAGTATGGTTTCAGAAGGTGATTATGCGAAGGTATCGATCAAAGAGCATGGAAGGATTCTGAAAGCACTCCAGGAGCATAATGTCGAAGCGGCAGAAAAAGAGATGTATGCGCATATCATGCGAAGCCGCGATGATATGCTGACGTATTACAAGTAGATAAGTGTAAGAAAATAAAAGATATACACAGAACATAAAAAGATTTTGAGAGTATAGATACTTCTTGAAGTCTTTTTTATTTGCAAAAAATTTCAGAATATACTTCGAAAAAGGGTTGGTTTCGATATGCAGCTTTTAAAAACAGTCTGTAATAAGTGCATTGAAATATACAAATATTTGTGTATTGCATACAATAAACCATTCTGAAAGTGTATTTCGTGCAATATGACAGAAGAATCTTAGTCAGAATATACAAAATAGAATATGCAGAATTATGCTATCCGCCAAAATGATAAAAAGTAATTGACATTTTGGTGTCAATGAATTATATTAAAATCAAGATTTGGATACAAAATCAAATATCAAAAATCAGATATCAAGTAAAAGACATCCAGAAAAGAAACTAAAAAGAGAAATGAGGAGGTAGCAAAATGAGTCAGGTAACTATCACATTATTGTTCCTGCTGTTTGCGATCGTGATGTTCATGTGGGAAAAAATTCCGTTGGGACTGACATCCATGATTGTCTGTGTGGGACTGGTAGTCACGGGAGTTCTGGACTGGAAGACAGCATTTTCAGGATTCATTGACAGCAACGTCATCCTGTTTGTTGCGATGTTCATTGTAGGTGGCGCACTTTTTGAAACAGGAATGGCAAACAAAATAGGGGGAGTTGTAACACATTTCGCCAAGACAGAGAAGCAGCTGATCGTTGCGATTATGATCATCGTAGGCGTGATGAGCGGTTTCCTTTCCAACACAGGAACAGCCGCAATTCTGATCCCGGTAGTCATCGGTATCGCAGCAAAGTCGGGATATTCAAGATCAAGACTTCTGATGCCGCTTGTATTCGCAGCAGCGATGGGAGGTAACCTTTCTCTGATCGGAGCTCCGGGTAACATGATCGCACAGTCACAGATGGAAAGCATCGGACTGAAATTTGGATTCTTCGATTATGCAAAAGTAGGTGTACCGATCCTGATTGTCGGAATCATTTATTTCGCACTGATCGGATACAAATTTCTTCCGAACAAGACAGATGCAGCTGGAGACAGCATTTATGATGAGGTACAGGATTTCAGCAATGTACCAAAGTGGAAACAGACACTTTCCCTGGTTATTCTGATTCTTACACTTCTCGGAATGATCTTTGAAGAACAGATCGGAATCAAGCTTTGTGTAACGGGTTGCGTCGGAGCAATTGCCCTGATCCTTACAGGAGTTATCAGTGAGAAAGATGCACTTCTTTCCATCGATCTGAAGACGATCTTCCTGTTCGGTGGAACACTTTCCCTTGCAGCAGCACTTGATCAGACAGGGGCAGGAGAGTTGATTGCTGACAAAGTAATCGGACTTCTTGGAAAGAACCCGTCACCTTATGTACTTACATTTGTAATTTTCATGCTGTGCTGTGTACTTACCAACTTCATGTCGAATACAGCAACAACAGCACTTATGGCACCAATCGCTGTGTCAATCGCACAGGGAATGGGAGCAGACCCAAGCGCAGTACTTATGGCATGTGTCATCGGAGGATCATGCGCATACGCAACACCGATCGGAATGCCGGCAAACACAATGGTTGTCACAGCCGGAGGATATACATTTAAAGATTATGCAAAAGCAGGTGTGCCGCTGATTCTGGTATCCACCGTAGTAAGTATGATCTTACTTCCGATATTCTACCCATTCTTCCCGTAAGAAGGGATAACAAAGTAATTAAATTAAATGCAATATAAAAAGAGGAGGATTTTAAAATGTCTAGAGAAGAACAGGTAACACAGCTTACAGATTACATGGCAAAGTTCATTGCACACGTTGCCAAAAAACTTCCAGATGATGTCATCGCAAAACTTCAGGAACTCAGAGAGAAAGAGGACAGCCCGCTGTCTAAGGTAATCTACGATACCATGTTCCGTAACCAGGAACTCGCAGTAGCTCTTAACAGACCAAGCTGCCAGGATACAGGTGTCCTTCAGTTCTGGGTAAAATGTGGAACAAAATTCCCACTGATCGATGATCTGGAAGCATTACTGAAAGAAGCAGTAGTAAAGGCTACATTCGAAGCACCGCTTCGTCACAACAGCGTTGAGACATTCGACGAATATAACACAGGAAAGAACGTAGGAAAAGGAACACCAACCGTATTCTGGGATATCGTTCCAAACTCTGACAAATGTGAAATCTATACATACATGGCAGGTGGCGGATGTACACTTCCGGGAAAAGCTATGGTTCTGATGCCAGGTGAAGGATACGAAGGTGTAACAAAATTCGTTCTCGATGTTATGACAAGCTACGGACTGAATGCATGTCCTCCGCTTCTTGTAGGTGTAGGTGTAGCAACTTCTGTAGAAACGGCAGCTCTGCTTTCCAAGAAAGCTCTGATGCGTCCGATCGGCTCTCACAACGACAACGAAAGAGCTGCAAAGATGGAAACCCTTCTGGAAGACGGAATCAACGCAATCGGTCTTGGACCACAGGGAATGGGTGGAAAATACTCTGTAATGGGTGTTAACATCGAAAATACAGCACGTCATCCATCTGCAATCGGTGTAGCTGTAAACGTAGGATGCTGGAGCCACAGAAGAGGACACATTGTATTTGATAAGGACCTTAATTACACAATCACAACACATTCGGGGGTGGAATTATAATGGTAGAAGTAAAAGATGGAAAGAAAATTTTAACAACACCAATTTCAGCAGAGGACTTAAAGGACATTAAAGTCGGAGACATCATTTACCTGAACGGAAGTATGACAACATGCCGTGACGTTGCTCATCGCCGTCTGGTAGAAGAAGGAAGAGAACTTCCTGTAGATGTTAAAAACAATGCAATTTTCCATGCAGGACCGATCATCCGTCCACTGGAAAATGACAAATTTGAGATGGTTTCCGTAGGGCCGACAACCAGTATGCGTATGGAAAAATTCGAATATGAATTCGTACAGAAATCTGGTGTACGTGTAATCATCGGAAAAGGTGGAATGAAAGAAAACACCGAACGTGCATGTAAAGAGTTCGGAGCAATCCACTGTGTATTCCCGGCTGGTAATGCCGTAGTAGCAGCAACAGAGGTTGAAGAGATCGTAAGAGCTGAGTGGAGAGATCTCGGAATGCCGGAAACGCTCTGGAACTGCCGCGTAAAAGAGTTTGGACCACTGATTGTATCCATCGATACAGAAGGAAACAACCTCTTTGAAGAAAGAAAAGTAATCTACAATAAGAGAAAAGACGAACAGTATGAGATAATCAGCAAACAGGTTGGATTTATCAAATAGTCATACTGAAAAATATGGAACCCATACTTGCTTAATTAAAATAATAATCAAATATTCTGCCAGATATTTGGTCTCGTTATGAAGAAGTGCTGCAAGCCGATGAGAGTGATCGGTTTTGCAGCACTTTTTCGTAATGCCTTTTTGCAATGTTTTTCCCATTTAAAGGGTAGAATATGGTATACTTATAGATAATGGAAAAATTTATGGATTTACAGAAAGGCAAAGCATGCAGTTACGTTTTGAAATTCCGGAGGGTTTCTGGAGTCTGTTCCGTTCTGTGAACAGAGAGACATACATTGAGGCTTTGATGGCGATCAATGAAGAATACCAGTACAGCAATTATTTCCTGACCAGGGAGGTCTGTATTCAGGTGCTTCGGGATCTGTATATGAAGAAACAGATCGAACTTAAACGAGAAGAAGATGAGACTGAGTTTGATATGTTGGAGACTCCGTCGGCAAGGATTCTGAACTGGCTGATCCGAAAAGGATGGCTGAAGAAAATTGAAGATTATAATACATTGGTGACGAATATCGTAATTCCGGATTATGCAGCAATATTTGTGGATGCCTTTGAGCGGCTTTCTACGGAGGACCTGGAGGAGACAGAGATCTATATCCAGAATGTCTATGCGACATTGTTCTCGTTTAAAAATGATCCGAGGGTGAATCTGAATATGCTCCGGACAGCACTTATCAATACCAGACGGCTCAACAAAGCACTGCAGGATATGCTGCACAATATGGACAAGTTCTTTGCACGGCTTCTGGAACAGCAGTTTTACGGGGATCTTCTGAAAGAGCATCTGGACGGATATGTGGAAGAGATTGTCCGGAAAAAATACCATATCCTGAAGACTTCGGATAATTTTTATATCTATAAGACAGATATCAAAGAATGCCTGCGCCAGATGCGGGATGATGAGGAATGGATCGAGAAGATCCGTGAGCGCGCCCGCGCAACCGGAGATATGGGAGAAGATGTGCTGGAGCTTCTGGATATGATCGAGAGAGGCTTTGATGATATCGAGCACCGCATTTCCAATATGGATAAGGAGCACAGTAAATATGTGCGTGCGACGGTGACAAGACTGAATTATCTTCTGAGCGGAGAGAGCGACACGAAAGGACTGGTTATTCAGCTCCTGAACCGGATGTCAGAGGATGACTATGAAGAGGTCATTCAAAAGACAGGGGAAAAGATGAATCTGTCTTTGGTCGAAATCCTGTCAGAAAAATCCCTTTATAAGCGAAGAAAAAACCGGAAGGATTTTATAAGTCAGATGGCACCGGAAGAAGAAGTGGATGATCTGGACAGGGAAGATGTGCTCAGATTGAACCGGATCAAGCGCAGATTCAGCAAAAAGCAGATTGAAGAATTTATCGAAGAGCATATAGAGAAAGATGTGCTGGATACAGAAAAACTTTCCCTTACATCAGAGGAGGATTTTGAAAAGCTGATTCTGGCATATGACTTAAGTACCCGTAAGAACAGCAAATATAAAACGCTGGAAGAGGATGCGGAGACGATTGAAAAGAACGGATACCGTTATCCTGCACTGAAGTTTGTAAGAAGACATTTATAGAAAAAGAAGACAAAATTGGAGAGAATGAATGATAGAATATTTTGAGCAGCTTACGCAGGAAGAACAGGAAGATCTGACAGATGTGATCAGGCTTCTCTATAGACAGACATTTCTTCTGGAGAGGAAGTTTGACAAGCGTGCGGGCAGACTCCAGTATCAGAGAGAGTACCGTATCTGCGAAAAGCACATTGATTTTCTGAAAATGTATTTCCAGATTGCCGGAATTACGTTATGCGAGAATGTACATCTGGGTCTAATCTATATTCAGGATGAGATGGTCTGGGGAGAAAAGCTTCCGCGTCTTGCGACTATTTATATATTATTGCTGAAACTAATCTATGATGAACAGATGGCATCGGTTTCGTCGAGCAGCCAGATTGTGACAACCTTGGGGGCACTCAACGGAAAAGCAGGAGATTTTCGCGTGCTTCGCAGTATCCCGTCACCGACCGAGATGAAAAGAACTATTGCCATGCTGAAAAAATACCAGCTGATCGAGCCACTGGATGTACTGGAAGAGTTAAATGAAAGTACAAGACTTCTGATCTATCCGTGTATCCATGCAGTATTGCAGGGAGATGCGGTGAGAAAAGTTTTGGAATCATTTGGAAACAGCCGGGAAGAAGAGGAGGAGACTCTTGGAGACATTGGATAACAGGCAGCCGTTCTGGGCGATTTCAAAAATCTGCCTGAACAACTGGCATTATATAGACAGAAAAATACTGACTTTGAGTGAAGGGATTAATTTTTTCACCGGGCATTCCGGAAGTGGAAAATCAACGGTTATCGATGCAATTCAGATTGTGCTCTATGCTAACACGGACGGACGTGGATTTTTTAATAAAGCGGCAGCAGATGATTCCGACCGTACCTTGATCGAGTATTTGCGCGGAATGGTAAACATCAGTGAAAATAATGAGTCCCAGTATCTGCGAAATAAGAATTTTTCCAGTACGATCGTGATCGAGCTGGAACAGACGAGAACCCATGAGAAACAGTGCGTGGGCGTTGTATTTGACGTGGAGACAGCAACAAATGAGATCAACCGCCTGTTTTTCTGGCACAGAAGCGGTCTGCTTGCGAATGCTTACCGGGGAGAAAAGAGATGTCTTTCTACTGTGGAAATAAGAGAATATCTGCAGCGTACCTTTGGTGAAGAGACATTCTACTGCGGACCGAGCAATGAGCGTTTCCGCCGTCAGCTTTATGATGTGTATCTGGGCGGATTGGATAAAGAAAAGTTCCCACGTCTTTTTAAGCGGGCAATCCCGTTTCGAATGAATATCAAGCTGGAAGAATTTGTAAAAGAATATATCTGTATGGAACAGGATATCCAGATTGAGGATCTGAAAGAAAGTATCATGCAGTATGGCAGAATGCGCAGCAAGATTGAGTCAACGATGGAAGAGATTGAGGAACTGAAGAAGATCGATGGAATCTATCAGGATTTTGATGATAAGCGAGAAAAAAGCAGGGAATGTGACTACCGTCTTACCTGTCTGGAAATGCTCCGGCTGCAGGAGGACATCCAGGGACTCCATGATAAAATTAAAACCAGAGAAGAAGGTATCAAGGTACAGGAGCATACGAAAGCCGAGCTGATGCGCCAGAGTGGAGAACTGCAAAAGGAGCATGAGGAGCTGTTACTTCGTCTGAATAACAGTGGTTATAAAGCACTGGAAGCAGAACTTGCAGGACTTAACGAGACTCTGGAACATCTGGGAAAAAGCAGGGCGAGTCTCACAAAGACAGCACAGAGACTTGCAGCATGGAAAGAACAGGAGATTACGTCCAACCAGACAATCTGGGATATTGATAAGTTTGAAGCCGGTACGATTTCGGAGGGCGAACTTACAAGGTTGAAAGAAAATATTGCACAGATGCGTGCGGAGATCGAAGAAGAACGTCGGGATACGGACAGTACACTTCGTCAGATCAAGAAAGAAGAACGGGAAGCCAAAGAAGAGCTAAAAGAGCTGAAACAGGGAAGAAAAGCATATCCAAAAGAGCTGGAAGAAGCAAGGCTGGAACTACAGAACCGGTTGCAGGAGAATTGTGGAAAATTTGTTTCCGTGCAGATCCTCGCGGATCTTCTGGAAATCCGGGATGAAAGATGGCACAATGCAGTGGAAGGCTATATGGGAAATAATAAACTTCTGCTGATCGTAGAGCCGAAATACGCAAAAGCGGCAATGGATATTTATCAGGAGATGGATAAGAAGAAATTCTTCCGTGCTGCAATTCTGGATACGGAAAAGGTTATGGAAGAAGAACACATTGTCCGGCAGGGCGCTCTTGCAGAAGAAGTAAAAGCAAAAGAAAAATACGTGCAGTCTTACATCAATTTCTTTCTTGGTAATGTCATGAAATGTGAGAACATTGAGGAACTCAGGGAGTGCAGGATTGGCGTGACACCGGACTGTATGCTGTATCACAGCTATCGTCTGCAGCATATTAATCCGGAAAATTATACGAGACGTGCTTATATCGGAGAGATTAGTCTCCGTCAGAGGATCCGGCAGCTTCAGAAGCACTGTGATGAGCTTCAGGAGAAGAGGCTTCCACTTGCGGCACTTGTGGAAGAGGCAAAGAAACTTCTGGAACTGGAAGCAATGCCACTTCCGACAGAGGATTATATCAGCCAGATCCTGGATGCAAAGGCGATAAAGGAAAAAGAAACCCGTAAGAAAGATTTACTTGAAAAGCTACAGAAACTGCGTGCAGAATCAGTCGATACTCTGGAAGCACAGATGAAAGAAGTGCAGGAAAGACGGGATGCAAAGCAGAAAGAGATCACGAAGACAGAGAAAGAAATCTGGAAAAACGGGGAAGAAATCGAAAAATTCAGAAACAGTATTACAGAGTCGGAATTTGCACTTTCTGGAATCCAGAAAGAATTTCAGGAAAACGAAAGGTTTGAGAAGCAGTTTGAAGAGTATCTGAAAGCACAGAAAAGCAGAAACTATATTTATTTAAAAGAGGCAAGTGCAAGGCAGCTGCAGCAGCTTGGAAAGAAAAAAGAAGAGATCTATCAGGAGTTGGTGGCAGCCCGCAGTGCTTATACCAAAAAATATACGCAGCGTAATTTTTCAGTGGTAGAAGAAGATAATAAGGTTTATCAGGAGCTTCTGGAAAGCCTGTCGTGTGATAATCTGGAAACCTACCGGCAGGCAGCGAATGAACAGGCAAAGGCAGCGGTCGAGCACTTCAAGGATGACTTTGTTTTCAAGATCCGCAGTGCGATCCGTGAGGCCTACCAGAGAAGAGATGAGCTGAACCGGATCATCAGCCGGCTGGATTTCGGAAAAGATAAGTACCAGTTTGTGATCACGAAGAATAAGGGTGCAGACGGAAAGTACTATAAGATGTTTATGGATGATACCCTGCAGATCAATCCGGCACAGCTTTCAGGTTCTATTGAGAACCAGATGAATCTGTTCACAATGGAGCATGAAGAAAACTACGGTGATATGATGAATGAACTGATCGGCATCTTTATCCCACCGGAAAATGCTACCCATGAGGAACTGGAAGAGGCGAAGAAAAATATGGACAAGTACGCGGATTACCGTACTTATCTTTCGTTTGATATGCAGCAGATCGTCCAGGGTGAGGAAGATATGAAAATCGGTCTTGGCAAGATGATCCGCAAGAATTCCGGAGGAGAAGGACAGAATCCTCTTTATGTTGCACTTCTTGCAAGCTTTGCACAGATTTACAGGATCAATCTTTCCCCGAAAATCCACAGGAATCCGACACTCAGACTGGTCGTTCTGGATGAGGCATTTTCAAAAATGGATGCCGAGAAGGTGGCAAGCTGTATTGCGCTGATCCGTGGGCTTGGTTTCCAGGCGATCATCAGTGCCACAAATGATAAGATCCAGAATTATCTGGAAAATGTTGATAAAACCTTTGTATATGCCAACCCGAATAAACGGCATATATCAATTCAGGAATTTGAAAAAACCGAGTTCGCACAGCTTGCGGATGAGGAAGAACAGGGGTGATAGAAAATGTATCTGGTAGACAGGATTATAGAAAGATGTGAGAACAGCAGCCGTGACTGGCGTGAAGGAGCGACTGGAGGGAGGACCCTTCGGATCACGCAGGAGGATTATGATGCCTGTGGGAAAGAAGAGCTGATCGAAGAGGTGCAGCGCCTGGAAAGAGCAGGACTTCTGACTGTGAAAAAATGGGTTGTACCGGACAGTGATGTAGAGCTTGTGGCATATCAGGTGGAGCATCTTCCGGATTTTTACCGTCTTGCAGACAGCGAAAGCGGAGAAGAGTACTGGCCGAAGCAGGCGAAGGTAAATTATTATATACGTATGATTGACCAGGAGCTTTCGGAAGGCTTTCAGAAAGAATGGATCGAGAATTATCTGGAAAAGCTGAAAGAGCGGATTGCAGAAGGTGATCTGCCGAAAAATATAGAGAAGCTGGAAAAATATCTGGACTGTTACCGGGGACTGGACTCTCTGGAAGAACCGATGATGAAGCGGATTTTCAGTAAACGCTATCTGAAGGACAGCAAGATCTTCGAGCGGGAGATGGAACGAAATGTGGTGACGGCTGCAAGGAGATATTGCCCGGAGATTACGGCAGATATGGATATCCAGACGGTTCTGGAGCAGCTGCTGATCGAAGAAAATTCCCAGGAACTGGCAGTGAAAGGACCGCTTAAACTGAAGATCTGGAAAGGATCAGAAGCAAAAAGAGTGGATCTTTCCGATTTTACATATGGAGTTGTGCTGAACAGCCAGACAGTCAAGCATGCAATGGTTGAGGTAGAGCAGCCGGCACTGAAAAAAATCGTGACGATCGAGAATAAGACGAATTACCTTGCGATGGAATATGATCCGGAGATCCTTTATATCTACAGTCATGGATATTTTTCACCACTTGAAAGAGAATTTCTGAAGAAGCTGCAGAGAGTGATCGAGGGAAAAGACGTGGAAGTATTCCACAGCGGAGATATGGATTACGGTGGAATCCGGATTTTTGAATATATCCAGAAGCATATTTTCCCGGGAATAAAGCCATTACAGATGGATGTGGAGACCTACGAGAAATACGAAGAATATGCGAAAACAATCTCGAAAGAGACGATGGAAAAGCTGGAAAAGGTAAATGTTCCACTTTTAGAGGAGTTAAAAGAAAAGCTTCTTGAAACCGGAAAGGGAATCGAACAGGAAAGCTTCCTGATTGAAGAATAGAGTGCAGTGCATAAGGGAAAAGTGCGGCAGTGAAAAGAAAAAGACCAGAATGCCCTGGTAGTGGGGCAAGTTCTGGTCTTTTTGTGTATACGATGAGCCAAGTGCAGATTTGTGCTTGCACAAGGATTTGCATTTGACGAATGTACATCATCGAGCTGTTAAGCGAGATGATGTACAAAGTATAAGAATCGAGTAGGAGTCAGCCTACTCGATTGTAGTGCGATGATCCAGGTGCATACGGGTGTCTATACTGTCAATGAAAAAATGACAGAATTAAAAGCCTTCTACAAACTGGTCAAGTACGTGTGGGAGAAGCTTGTCACTGTATGCGGTGAGAGAATACTTGCCTTTGCATAATGCCCAGTCATAAAGAACAGCACGTTCGTACATTGCATAAATCTTCAGAAGTTCATCGGCAGTACTGGTGCCGTTGAATTCTCCATTTTTCAGTGCAGTGCTGATTGTCTCAGTGAGCCACACGAAATAGTAACGATCGTTTTCAAGAAGGGAGCGCTTATCCTTGGTGATCAGCTGGGACGAGTAGAGGGAGGCTAAAAGCCCGACATCGACACTGGTCTCAATCATATGAAATAGTTCATGGTTAAAAAATAACAGCTTGTCATAAGCAGAAAGATCCGGATCTACGATTCCTGCAAGCTCTTCATACTTTTCGTCAAACAGATAAGAAAGTGTGTTGAGAAGAGCTTCTTTTCCCTTAAAATAGTGGTAAAAGGTTCCTTTTGAGGTCTTAGAAGCCGAGATGATCTCATCAACAGTGGTCTGTTCATAACCATGCTTGTAGAATAGATTCCACGCGGCTTTTATGATACGGCTTTTGGTGGAACTTCTTTTCTTTGGCATGAAAATTCCCCTCCTTTGAAAATAGTAATCTTTTTTTATTATAGCAGAATGGACATGAAATAACAAGAAAGTAATTTGTTTACAAAAAAGGAGACAAAGCCATATACATAGCTCTGTCTCCTGAAAGATTTTGACTTAACGGCCTACTTTGAAGCCATATTTTAACGGATCATCTGGATCGATCACATAAGTAGCTTCCCCTGTCAGATAAGCACTTCCGGTAATCTGCGGAATAACGGCATCATAGTCGGCAACCTTTGTAGTGTCTAAGATTACGCCTTTGAACTGAGAGCCGATAAAGCTTTCATATACGAAAGGCTGTCCGACTTTGATTTCACCTTTTTTGTAAAGGGTGGCGAGCTTTGCGCTGGTTCCGGTTCCGCAAGGAGAACGGTCAGCCATATGATCTCCGAAGATAACGACGTTACGTTTGTCGCATCCAGGAGTATCGGTAGAGCAGTAAAGCTCTGCGAGGTCGACAGTTGTGATATCAAGTTCCGGATGCCGGATCTCTACTTCGGCATTGACCTTTTCAATCAGCTTCATACCGAAATCGGTAAGCTGTGGGATTGACTGTGGATCTACGTGCCATCCGAACTGTTCGATATCAACAAGTGCGAAGAAGCTTCCGCCAAAAGAAATATCATAGTGAACTTCTCTGCCATCAACTTCTGTTGTGAGGTTTTCTTTGTAAAGGAAAGCCGGTACATTAGTAAGTGTTACATTAAGTACCTTTCCGTTTTTGACTTCTGCTTTGGTACGGATAATCCCTGCAGGAGCATCCAGAACAACTTCTGTATAAGGTTCTACGGCAGGAACAAGTCCTGTTTCGATGATTGCTGTAACCGAACCGATTGTTCCGTGGCCGCACATATTCAGATATTCTCCAGTGTCCATGAAGATTACACCAAAATCAGCTTCCGGGTGGATTGGATCTGTCAGAAGCGCACCAAACATATCATGATGTCCACGTGGCTCAAACATCAGAGCCTGACGGTATTTGTCGTAATGCTTTGCAAGAAAGTTCTTACGTTCGATCATTGTATCCCCTTCAAGCTTCGGGAAACCAGATGTAATGATTCTTGTAAATTCCCCAACTGTATGTGTGTCGATCGCATGGAAAGATGCCTCAAATGCGTCAAGATTCAGTTTTGGATTGATTTCCATTTTTAATATTCCTCCTTAGTTGAAAGACCAGACCAGAGTCTAGTATGCAGTTCAGTTTTCTTTAAAAATATTATGTACGAAAACACTTGAAAAGTCAATGGTAATTTGCTATAATGAATAAGCTTGATTGGAATAATCAATATCCTGTCTTTGACAGTTGTTAGAAGAAAAAATCGCTGTATCCCTTGTGATTACTGGGTTACAGCGATTTCTGTCGTTGTTTTGAAGTATAGTAATTTAATCTTTCCCTTTACTTTCCTTCTGTATTGTTCTCATTTTACTCTTTGTTATAAATTGATAGTCTGTCCTAAAACCGCAGGCTTCATGAAGATCATCCGTAATCTTTTCTCTTTTATATAGCGGGATGAATCCCTGTTCCTGTATTTCTGCAAAGTTCATTGCCTTTAGAGTGTCCAATAATTCTTCGCAGGTATATTGTAAATTCATTTTTTTCTCAAGGTAACGGTAGAGTGTTAGCGAGAGAAAACAGATCAGAAAATGAGCTTTAATCCTATTCTCGTCCTGTAAATAAACTGGTCTTGTAGAAAAATCTGTTTTCATAATACGAAAGCATTCTTCAATCTGCCATCTGTCTTCACTTACTTTTAAAATATCACTGACATCGTCATCCAATAGATCTGTACAGACCGCATAAAGACCATCATACTGTGCTTCTTCAGCAATCTTATTC
>QFCE01002865.1_pt1 | contig 65229 bp, 53 predicted proteins | sample 5346091 | NCBI WGS metagenome assembly QFCE01 (sample SAMN09062252, study PRJNA434731) | Human gut metagenome, whole genome shotgun sequencing project. | isolation source: stool timepoint A chromium assembly | host: Homo sapiens | collected 2015
AGGGACACAGCGATTTTTTCATTTCTCAACTGTCAAAGATAGGACTATATCACCTTTTGTCAACAGTGTCAATAGCTTTCCTTATTTTTTTCGTAACAGTTCAGCCATGCACAAATCCAACAAAAATGGATTAGCAAGCTTGCTTGCAACAAGACAATTTTGTTGGATTTGTATATGGCGCTCTGCCATAAGCGAGAATTTGCGCTGCATTGCAGCGTATAGGTGGTGAAACCACCAATTCGAGCTGATATGGCTGAACTGTTACTTTTTTCAAATCCAATGTAACAAACCATTCAGAGTAATCGGCTGCGCAAAAAGAGCCTGCGCCTTTTACAAGACGCAGACCCTCCTTTTCATCTCTTATTTATCCATACCATGACTTTCACAGTCGCATCCCCCATGGCAGCCGCCTTTTTTAGAACAGCAGCCCCCTGACGGACACCCGATACATTTTGTACCGCTCTTTTTCGCTTTTACAATATAAGCCACTGCCACTCCCACTGCCAAAAGCAAAATTCCTGCCACCAATAAATTTGCCATATATGCTCCTTTCCAATATATGCCGCTATACGTGCAAGCTGTATTTTTCACCAAATGTTTTCTGTGTTTTCCTTGATAATACAACTAAAACACCTGCCATGGCAAGTACTGCTGCCAATCCCGGAAGAAAACCTCCTCCCAATGAGCCTGTTGTTATCAGTGTTCCAATCTGGTATACAAAAAACGCAATGGTATACCCTGTTCCTAATTGTAAAGCAATACCGCCCCACAGCCATTTTTTATCCTGCATTTCAGAGTTCATTGCTCCAAGAGCCGCAAAGCAAGGCGGTGTAAAAAGGTTAAACATCAGATATGCCAAAGCCGCCACTTTCGTCAGTCCCATAACTGCGGCAACTTCGTTTCCGCCTCCCACCAATGCCAATTTCTCTGTATCAATAAAATTCGTAAGCCCATAGACAACTGCCAATGTTCCCACTACATTTTCTTTTGCAATAAATCCGGTAATGGCTGCCGCCGCCAGCTGCCATACGCCAAATCCCAACGGAATTAAAAGTACGGCAAAGGGAGATGCAACAGATGCCAGAATAGATGTATTTTCCATTCCCTCTTCCACAACCTGAAACTGCCAGTTAAAGCTCTGCATAATCTGTACCACTGTATTGCATACCAAAATAATTGTTCCCGCTTTTACAATATATGCCTTACCACGGGAAAGCATAGACAAGGTTGCTCTTTTTAAGCTTGGAGCTTTATATTCTGGAAGCTCTATAATAAAGAAGGATTTTCTGAATTTATATCCTGTAATTTTCTTCACTAAAAGCGCCCCTAAGAAAATCAACACAATTCCCACCAGATACATCATAGGTCCTACCCACGCCGCATCTGCAAAAAACGCTCCTGCAAATAGAGCAATAACCGGCAATTTTGCCCCGCAAGGCATAAACGGTGTCAGCATAGCCGTTGCTCTACGCTCTCTTTCATTACGAATGGTTCGGCAGGACATAATCCCCGGAATTGCACACCCTGTACCGATTACCATAGGAATAACCGATTTACCGGAAAGTCCCACTCTTTTAAAAATCGGATCCAGCACAACCGTTGCCCTTGCCATATATCCACAGTCTTCTAAGAGGGCAATAAGGAAATACATAACCATTACAAGAGGCAGAAATCCTACCACAGCGCCTACTCCGCCAATGATACCGTCTACCAAGAGCGCCTGCAAAAATGGATCTGCATTTTCCACCATTCCCGCTGCCCAGCCTTGAAATGCTTCTATCCAGCCTACCAGCCAGTCAGCAATCCAAGTCCCTACTGTGGACTGGGAAATGTAAAATACAAGAAACATCACCGCTGCGAAAATGGGAATTCCCACAAACTTATTGGTAAGAACAGCATCAATTTTGTCCTGTTTATTTTTATCCCTTGTAAAAACTTTTCTCTTTTCTACTTCTTTTACAATACTGTTTACAAAAGCAAAACGCTTTCTGTCTGCCGCTTCTACTTCCGCTTTATTCTGAAGATTAATGTCTCCCTGAACATAAGGCGCTTTTTGCTCACAGCCCTTTAACGCCGCCGCTTTACTTACCACCTGTTTTAATCCTTCATGACCTGCTGACGTGGATACCGTTTGAATAACCGGACACCCCAGCCTCTCAGATAACAGACGGATATCAATTTCTGTCTTTTTCTTCTGTGTGATATCACTTTTATTCAAGGCAATTACCATAGGAATTCCCAATTCTAAAAGCTGCGTAGTAAAAAACAAACTCCTGCTTAAATTCGTAGCATCTACAATGTTAATTACCGCATCCGGACTTTCATTTTTTACATAACTGCTGGTAATGCTCTCCTCTGATGTAAAGGGTGACATGGAATATGCCCCCGGCAAATCTACGGCAATTAATTCTTCCGCTCCCTCAAAATAACCTTTCCGAATAGGACTTTCTTTTTTGTCTACCGTAACACCTGCCCAGTTTCCCACTCGTTCGTTTCTTCCTGTGAGGGCATTATACATTGTGGTTTTCCCACTGTTTGGATTTCCTGCCAGTGCAATTCTCATAACCTTTATCTCCTTCTTTGTTTGAATTAGTTTATGCTAACTCATATTTTTTAAAAAAGAACTCCTTTTACAGAATTCTATATCTGCGGCGGACGACTTCGCTGACCGAATTTCCATCCACCGCAGTCTATATCTTACTTATACCAAAATAGCCTGTGCCAAATCTGTATCCATGTTATATCTGGCATCTTTTAAAGAAACTACACAGCCGCCTTTCCGCTTTGAAATCACGGTAACAGGCTCACCGCTGTAACATCCCAGAGAAAACAAGAACGCATCCAGTTCCTCATCCTCTGTGGCAATACCTTTTACAATATATTCTTTTCCTTCTTGCGCTTCTGATAAACTCATAACCATTGACACGCTCCATTTCCTTTTAGTTATTTGCAACTTACTAAAGTTAGTTTATGCTAATTCTTTGCATTTGTCAATAGTTTTTTATGTTTTTATTTCATTCCCATAAACACTGCCTGTTTCACTATCAAACGTTTTGTATGGTATACCACTCCTGCTTTCTGTTTTTTCATAGCTGCCATATAGAACACAACTCCCAATGCCACCCACATCAGAACAATACTCCATTCATAAACAGACATAGCCGCCGGAGCGCCCGGTATATACATAAAAAGCATAACTCCGCAGGAAACCACTGCCGCAATACCTGTAAACATACCATATTTTACTTTGTACGCTCTTTCCATCTGAGGCTCTTTTCTTCTCAGTTTAATAAAAGAAGCAGATACAATAAAGTAGGCAATTACAATGGCAAAAGCTCCTGCATTCGACAACCACGTCAGCATATTTTCACCTAAGAACGGTGCAAGTGAAGTCACTGCTGCAATTAGTAAAATCGCATTCATAGGTGTTCCGTACTTTTTATGCTTCTTAGCCAGAAATGACGGAAGCATTCCCTCTTCTGCCATTGCACAAATCGCATGGCTGCATCCTACATAGAAAGAGTTCCAACTGGTAATAATTCCGCAAATGCCACCCATAATCAAAACCTTAGAAGCAATGGCGCTGCCCATATAGGCTTTCTGCATGGCATCAGCAGATGCCATTCCTGATACAGCAAGCTCACCGCTTGTCATAGAAAGAGAAACTCCGAAAATAATCATCGCATACCAGAAAATTGCCATTACAACAGATAAAACCAAAAGCTTTCCTATTTTTTTATAAGGAATATTCATTTCTCCTGCCGCCTGAGGAATAACATCAAATCCCATAAGCATAAACGGAGTCATTACTGCTACGGTAATAATTCCTGCCGCTCCGTTTACAACCGGAGCATCAATATTTGCCATACTTCCGTTTACTGCCGAACCGCCCATCAAAGCCAATCCCACTGCCGCAATAATGAAAGTGCAGACCGTCTGAAGCAAAGCTGCATTTTTTGTGCCGAAATAATTGACTGCCGCCACAGACAAGGAACTGATAACACCTACCAGCACCCATGTGGCATAAATATCAGAACCGTTTACGGTGTACATATACCCTTTTACATAACCGGGGAAAAGATACTGCAAAACACTCGGAAAAGCAACTGCCTCAAAAGCAATTACCGCAATGTATCCCAAAATCATACTCCATGTACAAATAAAGGATGCCTTTTTTCCAAATGCACGTTTAGAAAACTCCTGACATCCTCCGTTTCTCGGCATAGCTGACGTAAGCTCTGCGTAAACCTTTCCTACAAACAAAACCATAATACCGCCTAAGATAAAAGCTAAAATCGCACCAAAGGTGCCGGCCTTTGTAATCCATTCACCGGACATTACCACCCAGCCCCAACCAATCATAGCTCCAAATGCAAGAGTGATTGCATCTAATTTTCCTAATCCTTTTTTCTTCATAACCAACACCTACTTTTCTCTGTTAAAACACTACCTTGTTATCTTTGACAACTTTATTATATTATTAAGTTGTCAGTTTTGCAAGATGTATTTTGCAATAATTACAAAAATGGTTTAAAATAGAAAAAAGACTACAAAACAGATGAGGGAAACTTATGGAAGGAAAAAAAGAAAAAACGGGAAATATTCCAAAATATGAGCAGATAGCTGCCGACATTGCATATCAGATAGTGGAAGGCACTTACAAGGAAGGGGAAAAAATTTATGCTCGCTCCTCTATCGGAAGCAGATATAATGTTTCATCGGAAACTGCCAGACGGGCTGTCTGTGTATTGGCAGATTGGGACATTGTAGAAGTAGAAAAAAACAGCGGCGTAATCATTAAATCTATATTAAACGCTAAAAATTTTCTGTCTCAACATCAGCAGACGCAATCTATTTATTCTCTGAAAAGCAAAATTATGGATAGTGTGGAGCGACAAAAACAGGAAAATAAAGAACTGCAAAAGCATCTGACAGAGCTCATTGAGCAAATAGAATGTTATCGGGCAACGAACCCCTTTATTCCACATGAATTGATTATTTCAGAAGAAACGCCTTATTTAAACAAATCCATTGCAGAAGTCAACTTCTGGCAGGAAACCTTTGCTACCGTCATTGCAATAAAGCGAAACGGAAATATCATTATGTCTCCCGGACCGAAAGCCGTATTTCGTTTGAATGATATCTTTTATTATACCGGAAATGAAGACTGTTACAGAAGGGTGCAGGAGTTTATGTATCCGAAAGAGTAGAAAGATTGCACAGCAATGCAATTTCCTATGAATTAAAGCAACCCCATTGCCAAATGACAATGGGGTTTAATATTTTACTCAAATTATTTAAGAGTAACTTTAGCGCCTTCTGCTTCAAGTTTTGTTTTGATTTCTTCAGCTTCTGCTTTAGATGCGCCTTCTTTTAATACTTTAGGAGCTCCGTCTACAACTTCTTTAGCTTCTTTTAAGCCTAAGCCTGTTGCTTCACGAACAACTTTGATAACTTTAACTTTGTTTGGTCCAACTTCTGTTAATTCTACGTCGAACTCATCTTTTTCTTCTGCTGCTTCTGCTGCACCGCCTGCTGCTGCAACTACAACACCTGCTGCTGCAGATACACCAAATTCTTCTTCACAAGCTTTTACTAATTCGTTTAATTCTAATACGGATAATTCTTTGATAGCTTCAATAAATTCAGCTGTTGTTAATTTTGCCATTATTATTTACCTCCAATTTTTCATATAAATTATTGTTCTCTGCCTTATAGGCTTCTTATACAAACCGCTTCTTAAGCCTGCTGTTCAGCAATCTGATTAAGCACACGAGCGAAGTTTGTAATAGGTGACTGGATACTTCCAAGCAATTTTCCAAGAAGTTCTTCTCTTGAAGGAACCTGGGAAAGTGCTTCGATTCCTGCCTTATCATAGTAAGTGTCTTCTACAACACCTGCTACTAATTCCAGTGTTGGAACTGTTTTTGCGTATTTAGCCAGAATTCTTGCCGGTGCTGTTGCATCTTCTGTACATACAGCTAAAGCATTTGTTCCTTCTAAATGCTGGCATAAATCTTCACAAGCTGTTCCTTTGAATGCAAAGTTCATCATTGTGTTTTTGTAAACTTTGTATACAACTCCAGCTTCTCTTAATTCCTTACGCATCTGTGTATCCTGTTCAACATTGATACCTTTGTAGTTTACTAAAACTACTGCTGCTGCATCTTTAATGCTGTTGGAAATCTCTTCTACGACAGGTTTTTTAAGTTCTACTTTTGCCATGAATTAGTGCACCTCCTTGTTTTTTTAGGCTGCGCTGCTCAAAATTAAGAAAACCTCTTTGCACAAGACAAAGAGGTTTAAAAATCAATCTTATCTATAAAGAATGAATCTTTCCTCGGCAGGCGTTTTTATCCTTATGCCTTACGGCACCTGCTGTCTTCGGCAGCTATTCCTTTGATAAGGTAACATATATGAGGTCACTTGTCAACTACTTTTTTTTATTTCCATAATTACTTTTATACATTCGTTGCAATTTTTACTTTTATCCACATGATAGATATGACATGTGATTTTTTCTCCATTTACCAGCAATTCACTTACACCTTTGCTATAATATCGCGGCATATATCCCAACACATTCCCATAATTATCCAAAAACTGAACTGCATTTTGATCATAAGTATTATCCGGCTCTTTTCGCAGAAAGACCTCATCTCCCCGGGTGACTTTTACAGCTTGACGACAATCTTTTCCTTCACACTTCAGGTAATGACGAACACCCGCCATATAAAAAATTCTGGTTACATTTGCATCTAAGTTAAATATTGGATCAATAAATTCAAGATTATCAATTGGAAGACGTGCTCCGCTTCGTTTTAATAACGTATAGTCATCATATTCCTCTAACCCGTATTTTTCTAAAATTGCGTGAATATTTTTCCTTTTACGATCAGGTAAACGACTTGCAAAAATCGAAAAAAGCTTATTATCTTTATATACTTTATCCAACTTTGGAAAACATAGCAATGGTTTAAATCCATCAGCTATAGCGTCTTTCACTTCTTCACCATACTGGAATTCATATTGCCCGTTTTTCGTCAATTCGCCAATAATATATTGTTTTCTGCTCTTCTCAGATTTCCAAATCAAATAGAGATAGTCTTTCCCGTCTTTAACTGACATATTAAACCTCCTGTTCTCCATAAACTTCCTTCAGCAATTGAACTTTTGACAAAATGAATTTACCTATTAGTTCTTTGCGTTCTTCAGTAAGTACCTCGTTATACTTATCTAATATATCATAAACATTCTCTTCTGTCACAAATGTTTCAATTCTTTTTTCTACTTTAACCGTCTGTTCATAATAATTTTTTTGAAGGAACTCAACCATCTTAAGATGAGTCGGCTGTTTCACATCATAACTTTCAATACGTATCAAGGATTTTGATTTCGTATCAACAAGAGATTTCCATAAAAGTTTATCCTTTCCTAAATAACTTTTAATTTTTCCTTCTTTCACATAAGCACAAAGTGATGAACTATTATCATACAACGGGCTTATGCTTAAAGTTTCTTTTTCTAATACTAACGCCCAATTACTCTGATGTCTATCTGTATTACCAATTAAAAAGTCGAAAATCAAAATAGGAAGAAAATCATTAAAAAGTCCCCATGGTTCTAAAACCTCTTTAATCATATCCAAAGAGTATTTTTTGCCTGTTTCCGTATCTGTTAATAAAACTTCATCAAAACCGGGATATTTTAAACTAATGCAATAAATTCCCTCAATTAACGTTATCCCTTCACCGTCAACAATATTGTAACTCATGGAGCCTTCTCTACCTTTATAACTCCCAACTTCAAATTTAGCACATGGCAGTCCTATTAAGTTTGCTAAATCATATGCAATACACTCTGAAACATGATCTGTCGTTTCTATATCTTTTTTAAATTTGAATAACCCTGTTTGTTCCGTATCTGGATTTATAAGCCATAATTTTTCACTTCGTCCACTACCTTCTGCTGCTCCTTCATATTCTATCCAAAAAGAAAAATCCTTCATAAGTTCCCTCCCACGTTCATCTCCTACTTTGAAAGAAAGCAGAGAGTCTATACTCCCCGCTTCCATTTACTATTATCCATTATCTTACAAAATAAAATCGCTACTACTGTACTTACTGCCGTTGCTACAATCCCCGGTCCTACAATCGCCGTTGGATTGACGCTTCCATACTGGCTTCGATAAGCAATAATATTCACCGGTATCAACTGCAAGGAAGATATGTTCAAAATCAAAAAAGTACACATTTCATTACTTGCAATACCTTTTTTCCGCACAATTCCTAAAGCTCTGCCCTGCCTTCGGTCATCCTCCAAATTTCCCAATTCCTCCATTGCCTTTAATCCAAAAGGTGTAGCTGCCCATCCAAGACCTAAGAAATTGGCAATCATATTTGCGGAAATAAATTCCATTGCCTTATGTTCCGCAGGAATTTCGGGAAAAAGAAACCGAAGAAGAGGCTTCATTGCCTTTGTCATGCGCTCCACCAATCCGGAGGCTCTGGCAATCTCCATCACTCCTACCCACATTGCCACAATCCCTGCCATTGCAATACACAAAGATACAGCCTCCTTTGCAGAGGAAAGAGCTGCATCTGTTACCTTACTCATATTTCCCGTGGCAGCGCCATATAAAATTCCGATAAGAAGCATCATACCCCAAAGAATATCCAGCATAGGTTCTCCAAATATACTTTTTCTTTAAGATATGATGCAAATCAGGTTGTTATTCTTTATCCTGTACAGCGTTCTCCTGTGCAAGACGGTCTCCTGCCTCTTGTGCCTTTTGACTGTATTCTGAAAGTCTCTCAAATATTTTTTCCTTCTGCTCCCCTTCTGCCAAAATCGGCTGATAATTATTATAGCCCTCCTCATAGGCAGAAGAAATTTTACACGGAAGGATATTGGTTACATTATCTTCCTGCAATTTTCCGTCTTTAACAGTAAAAGTCTGCTGGAAAATCATAGTATCCATATCGCTGGGCGCTGAGTTTCCTCCGAAACAGAAATTTCCCAGACTGTATACAATATTCTTGCCTTTATATTCTTCAATCCCCTGCAACACATGAGGATGATGACCTAACACTAAATCGGCTCCATTATCAACAGCTGCGTGGGCAAGCTCGACCTGTACATCACTGGGAACATTTTCTTTTTCCTGCCCCCAGTGAAAGCTTACAATGATAATCTGTGCACCCTGTTCTTTCAAAGAGGCTATATTATCAAGCAAGTCTTGTTTACAATCTATATGCTCTGCCAGCTCATAAACTCCTGCAAGTCCTACTTTCACGCCTTTTATGTCCATGACCGCAGTTCTCTCATATCCAAAAGAGGAAATCCCTTCTGCTTCAAGGGCTGTGATTGTGTCCTCATAACTCTTTTTGCCATAGTCAAAGCTGTGGTTGTTTGCCAGATTTGCCGCTTCCACCGCTCCTGCCGTAAGAATTTTCGCATACTCTGCATCCCCTTTAAACGCAAACTGCTTTGGTTCTCTTGTAGTTTTTTCCGTCAAAGTTCCTTCCATATTTACAATCGTTAAATCATCCTGCGCAAAAACAGGCTGTACATTTTGGAAGAAATATGCAGGGTCCTGCACTGCATCATATTTTCCCTTAAAGCTTCTTTTGTAGTTAAAGCCTTCATCCGTTCCCAGAGTGCAGTCACCCGCTGCACTGATGGTAATTGTTGTTTCCTGTACCTCAGGTGTCTCCTGTTTTTCAGGCTTCTGTCCTTCTTTGTTCGCACTTTCTGTTTTCGTTTCAGGCTGCGGTTCTTCTTTATTAGATTTGTACAAGCCCTTCGCTAATAACGCTCCGCATAAGATTACCAGCAGAATACTATCTGTGGTTACAATCACCTTCAAACGCAATTTTTTCTTTTGTCCTTTTCTTTTCATAAATGTTCCCTCAATACGTAACTCCTCTTATTCTTGGTTTAAAAGTGCCTGATATACATCACGCTTCCGTATTCCTCTGTCCTTTGCCACCTGCTTCATGGCATCTTTGCGGCTCATTCCTTCCTTCTCATAAATAGCCAGGTGTTCCTCTAAAGACATGTTTTCCCATTTCTGGCGTTCTTCTAAAACCAGTTCTTCTCTTGGACGTCCTGCCAAAACCATTACACATTCCCCTTTTGGCGGATTTTCCTTGTACCACGCAATCGCCTGAGATAATGTATCTCTGAAAACTGTTTCATGCTTCTTCGTAAGCTCCCGGCAAAGAGAAATTTTTCTGTCTCCCAGCTCTGCATAAAGCTCCTCCAGCATTTTTACCAGCCGATGAGGCGCTTCGTACAGAATAATCGTTCTTGTTTCGTTCTTCAACTCCTGTAAAATACAGGCTCTCTCTTTCTTGTCAGAGGGCAGAAAAGCCTCAAAAGCAAAACGCCTTGTAGGAAGTCCTGACAAAGTTAATGCAGTAATACAAGCTGCCGCTCCCGGAAGAGATGTAACCTCAATACCCGCCTCACAGCACATTGCCACCAGTTCTTCTCCCGGATCAGAAATCCCCGGTGTTCCCGCATCTGTAATCAAAGCAATATTTTTTCCGTCTAAAAGCTGCCCTACCAAATATCTTCCCTTGTCAAATTTATTATACTCGTGATAACTGGTCATTGGTGTTTTGATTTCAAAATGATTTAACAGCTTAATACTGTTTCTGGTATCTTCTGCCGCAATCAAATCCACCTCTTTTAAAATTCGCAGCACCCTGTATGTGATATCTTCTAAGTTTCCGATGGGCGTTGCACATAAATACAATTTTCCGCTCATTTTATCACCTCCTGCCCGTAAATTTTCTGTATTTCCTCTGTATAAATCCCCTGTTTTTCATACACGATTAGCGGCTTTTCCACAAGCATGCGTGAATTTCCTCCACGCAGCCCTTCAATCAGCACCATATTCGGCTCTTTATCCGCAAAAGGCTGTACCAATCTCATTCTTTTAGGCTCTATCCGATATTTCACCATAACTGACATAATCTCTGCCAGACGAAATGGTCTGTGCACCATATAAAAGCGCCCTTTTGGCTTTAAAACCTTTGCAGCCTGAGAAATAATATCCTCTAAATTGCAGAGGGTTTCGTGTCTTGCAATAATTTTCGCCTCATTGCTTCCCGTCAACCCATGATGCCCTATCATATAAGGAGGGTTGGTAGTCACAACGTCAAAAAAAGCCCCTCCATAAATGGAAGCGGACTCTTTAATATCCCCTGTGGTAATCGTTATATCCTGCTCCAGATGGTTGTACGCAACGCTTCTCCTTGCCCTTTCTGCACTTTCCTCCTGTATCTCAAGTCCTGTAAAATGCTCTCCCTTCGGATATCGTGCCTTTAATAAAATGGGGACGATACCTGTACCCGTCCCCATATCCAGCACTCGTTCTCCCGGCTTTACCTGCGCAAACCAGGATAAGAGAACTGCGTCAATCCCAAAGCAAAACTGCTGAGGATTTTGTATCAAGCTATATCCGTTTTGGAGGTCATCCAGTCTTTCTCCTTCTCGAAGTATCTTCTCCATAATCGTGAATGTCCTCTTTATTTATCTCTTTCCAGTTCTTTTAATGCTTTCATTTCTTCTTCTGTCAGCTTCAGTTTTTCCCGTTTCTGACGTGCTTTAAACTTCAATTCTGATGCCTGATATTCTCTGATTTCTTTCTCGTCCTCCACATCCACAATTACTTTGACATACTGTCGGAGTACATTTACACTCTGTACTTCACCTTTCAGTCCTTCCGGTGTGGTCACCCTGTCTCCCGGATTTGGCAATTTTCGATTTAACTCTTCGTAAGTCTCTTCCTCATTTTTCAGACAGCACATCAGTCTTCCGCATACACCTGAAATCTTTGTAGGATTTAAAGATAAATTCTGTTCTTTTGCCATTTTAATGGAAACCGGCACAAACTCTGACAGATACGTATGACAGCACAAAGGTCTTCCGCATATACCGATACCTCCTAAAATCTTTGTTTCATCCCTTACGCCAATCTGGCGAAGCTCTATTCTTGTCTTAAAGATTGCTGCCAAATCCTTTACCAGCTCACGGAAATCAATACGTCCGTCCGCAGTAAAGTAAAAGAGAATTTTATTATTGTCAAACGTGTACTCTACATCAATCAGCTTCATTTCCAGATTATGCTCTCTGATTTTCTTTAAACAAATCTGAAATGCCTCTTTTTCTCTTTTTCTGTTCGCTTCCTCTTTTTTATCATCCTGAGGCGTTGCAATACGGATAACCTCTTTTAGCGGCTGTACCACTTTCTCATCCGATACCTTTCTTGGCGGCAGCACAACACTTCCGTATTCCACACCTCTTGCGGTTTCTACAATGACATGCTCTCCTGCCTTTATCTCTAAGTCTTGCGGTGAAAAATAATAAATTTTTCCCACGTTACGAAATCTTACTCCAATTACCTTTGTCATAACTAGTTCTCCCTGATTGTAAGGAACAAAAGTTCCATGGTTAAATCAAAATTTACATTTGCCTGCAAACGTGCTTTTGCTGTTTCGATAGCCTGAATAATTTTTTCCAGTCCTTCATAAGAACTTCTGTCTGCACGATTTTTAATATCATTATATTCTTGACGAAATACCAGTCCGTCAATCTGTCTGGTTGCCTTAAACATCAAAACATCTCTGAACCATACCAGATACAAATCCAAATACTCATATATAGTATGCTTTTGCTCGGAAAGAAGTTTAATGGCATCCACCATTTCGTAAACTTCCATATCCTGACCTCGTTTCAGAATACGAAAAGCCGCATCCATCATCTCCGTGAAATCCTCGGCAGTGGCAATCTGCTTTGCTTTTCCTACATTTCCCTGTGCAAAGGCAACACTGACCTCCGCCTGATAATCCGGCACATGAAGCTCTTCCATTAAATATTTCTTAATTACTTCATCTCTGACCGGTTTAAAATTCAATGTCACACATCTTGATGCAATCGTGGGAAGCAAAGTACTTCCGTTATTTACCAACAAAAGAATGACTGCGTAAGCCGGCGGTTCTTCTATGGTTTTCAACAGAGCATTCTGCGCCTGCACCGTCATCTTCTCTGCTTCATCTACAATATAAATTTTATATGGTCCTGTGTATGGTTTAATAGAAACATCAGAAATCAACTGTTCTCTGATATCTTCAATACCTATGGAATTTGGTTTCTCGTGGCTAATGTAAATAATATCCGGATGGTTCCGGTTCATTGCCTTTTTGCAGGAACTACACTGCAAGCATGGTTCATCTCCATGTGTTTCACACTGCAATGTCATAGCAAATAACTTTGCCAGAAGCTTCTTCCCACTTCCCTTTTCCCCTGCAAAGATATAGGAATGAGAAACCTTACCCATTGCTGCTGCATTCTTTAAATGTTTCACCACTTCTTCATGTCCCAATACTTTTTCTACTTCTTGCATTGCAATTCACCTCAATTCCTGCATATATAGCCAATTCATTGGCTTAATTTGCAATTTATTTAAACATTATATCACATACTTTTTCCCTACTGCAACTTTTGTATATAGTTTTTAATTTCTTTTATACAACTTTCTAATTCTGTATTATAAAATCTTTTTGTAATACCTGCCTCCTGTAATTTTTCTTCAGAAAAATCCTGTGCATCTGCCAGAAATCTTCGACACATTTCTTCATATTTAGGAGTTTTCTGCTGTTCTTCTCTGGCAATTGCCCTTTTTAAGCGCTCACCGTCTTCTACTTCTATATAAATGGGCGCAATTTTTTCCTCACCATAATAATTTTTCAGCTGAGTATAAGACTCCAATGTTCCAATTCCCAAATAACTTTTTCTTGTATCTGTCATCTGTCCATCATCTACAGTAAAATAAATCCATGGTCCATATACAGTCTCATAAGTCCTTGCCTCTATAACTTTTCCCGCTTCTTTCAGCTGACGAAATTGTTCTTCCCCAACAAAATAATACTCTCTCCCCTGCTTTTCTCCCTCTCTCATGGGTCTGGTGGTATATAAAACCAGATTTGAAAACCCCAACGTTTCATCTATACGCAAACGGCTGTAAATTGTATCTTTTCCCGATGAGCTTTTTCCCATAATATAAAAAATCTTTCCCATAGTCGCTCCTTTTATCTTCCTGTTTTATCTCTCTAAAACCCATATAAATTCCTGTGTATAATCCTGTAAACCCTGAAGGTAAAGCCCCTGCTTTTTCCACTTCAGCGCCTGCTCAAGAAACTGCCTGTCAATCTTTTCTCCCGGAGTTAAAAGCGGTATTCCCGGTGGATACAGATAAGCATACTCGCCTGAAATCAGCCCTTCACTTTCTGAAAATAATACTCTCTGTTTTTTTCCTTCCATCCCTTCATAAATAGGACAAGCCTGTTCGGCACGAAACACCTTACTGCTGTCCTCAAAGCAAAATTTCGGTTCAAAGCTCCTAGATAACCCTGCATCAATTTCCAAAAACGCCTGTGTTAATCTTTCAAATCCTTCCTTATTATCTAAGACACCGGTAAGAGCAATAACGTAGTTTTCCGCCTCCATTTCCATTTCTAAATGATATTTTCCCCTTAAAATATCATGAAGCTTTACTCCTGATATTCCCGTACCAACTGTGGAAATCACAAGCTTGGAAATATCAAAAGCAGAATAAGTATTTCCAAGTTCTTGCTCCAGCATCCGAAGGGACTTCATTTTACTTAACTGCAATCGACATTCTTTTAAATTATCCATATATTCCTCAAACGCTTCTTCTCCCTTTTCTTTTATAAATCTCAGACAAGCGGAAATGCCACCCATTAACACGTATGAAGGACTGCTGGTCTGATAAATCCCCAAAAAAGTTTCTACTTTATTGATATCTATGCGTTTTCCTTTCACGTGCAAAAGAGCTGTCTGAGTAGGTGACGGCAGGGTTTTATGCAGGCTGTGAATAACCACATCCGCTCCCAAATCAAGGGCAGAAACAGGAAATCCATCATGAAACGAAAAATGTGCCCCATGCGCTTCATCTACAATGAGAGAAATATTATATTTGTGCACAATTTCTGCTATGCTTTTCACATCGGATACTATTCCTTCATAGGTGGGCGAAGTAATTAAAACAGCCTGAATGTCTCTATCTTTTTCTAATGCTTTTTCCACATCAGTAGGTAAAATCCTGCCATTTAATCCACAAGTCGGCTCATAAGACGGATAAAGATACATGGTCTTCAAGCCTCTTAAATATGCAGCATGATACACTGCCTTATGACAGTTTCTGGCCATTAAAAGCTTCCCGTTTCTCTTCGTACAGGCTGAAACTGCTGCCAAAATTCCTGCCGTACTGCCATTTATAAGGAAATATGTAAAATCAGCGCCATAAAGACTTGCTGCCAGTTGTTGATTTTCCTTTAAAATCCCCTCTGCATGATGAAGATTATCAAAATCTGTTATCTCCGTAATGTCAATATCATAAAAATTTTTCATTGTGTCCGGCAAAAAATTCCGCTTGTGTCCGGGCATGTGAAAAGGATAAAAATCTGTCCGGCTGTATTCATACAACGCCTCATCTAAATATTTCATATATTCCCTATTCTCCTCTATACGCATTTTCATTAGTACATTTCTTACGGAACATTATTATTGTGTAGTACCTGACCTCCTATTGCAATAATAAAGCGACTGCTGCATTAAGACTAGCACAACAGTCGCCTACTTAAAAGAAATAATTTCTAAGCTTACACTTTAAATCGATATCCCACTCCCCAAATTGTTTCTATATATTGAGGTTTCGCTGTATTAAATTCAATTTTCTCACGAATTTTCTTAATGTGCACAGTAACTGTTGCAATATCTCCGATAGACTCCATTGCCCAGATTTCTTTAAACAGCTCGTCCTTTGTAAATACTCTGTTTGGATTTTGTGCTAAAAAAGTAAGAAGATCAAATTCCTTCGTGGTAAAATTCTTTTCCTCGCCGTTTACCCATACACGTCTGGCTGTCTTGTCAATTTTCAACCCACGAATTTCAATAATGTCATTTTCCTGAATTCCTGTTCCTATCAGACGCTCATATCGGGCAAGGTGCGCTTTTACTCTGGCAACCAGTTCACTGGGACTGAATGGTTTTGTCATATAGTCATCTGCTCCAAGACCAAGACCTCTGATTTTATCGATATCGTCTTTTTTGGCTGAAACCATGATAATCGGCGTGTTTTTCTGATTACGGATTTCTCTGCATATTTCAAATCCATCCACCTCCGGAAGCATTAAATCTAAAATAAACAAATCATAGTCTTCCTCTAAGGCTCTTTTTAATCCTACATCGCCTCTATTCTCAATTTCCACTTCAAAACCGCTTAATTCCAGATAGTCTTTCTCTAAATCTGCAATCGCTTCCTCATCTTCCACAATTAAAATCTTACTCATTTACCGGTACCTCCTGATATTTTCTTAGAACAAAGTACATCACTGTTCCAATATTTTCTTTACTTGTTGCCCAGACCTTACCTCCGTGGTCCTCCATAATCTTTTTAACAATAGAAAGACCAATGCCACTTCCTCCCTTAGAAGAATTTCGGGAAGCATCTGTTCTGTAAAATCTGTCAAATATATTAGGCAAGTCTTTTGCCGCTATTCCCTTTCCGTTATCCTCGATTTCCACCTGAATAAAGTCTCCCACATCCTTTACCCGCAAATTAATTCGCTTCTGTTTTTCATCGCCGGTATACTTCAAAGAATTGCTCACAATATTATTTACAACACGCTTAATCTGCTCCGCATCTGCAATTACCATAACTTCCGGTTCTACATAGTTGGAATAAGAAAACTCTACATTCTTGGCGCTAAGCTCTACATTCAAATCTTCCGCACAATCATCAAAAAATTCTGTTACATAAATTTTATTAAACGTATACGGAATTTTATTCGTATCCATTTTAGAATAGAAAGTCAGTTCATTAATTAATCTGTCCATTTCATTGGCTTTATTATAGACGGTCTTAATATAACGCTCCATTTTCTCCGGCGTATTGGCAACTCCGTCCATAATTCCCTCGACATAGCCTTTTACCGCTGTAATCGGAGTTTTTAAATCATGGGAAATGTTGCTGATAAGCTCCTTACTTTCCCTGTCAAAAGCAACCTTTTCTTCTGCATTTTCCTTCAGACGGCGGCGCATATCCTCGAAATCCTGACATAAATCCGCAATTTCACTGACTCCTTCCGTAGATACAGAGAAATTCAAATCGCCCTCCTTAATCCTTCTGGTAGCTGTCCGAAGTCTGTCAAGAGGAGCAATGACCCCTCTGTAAATCCACCATGTCAGACCTAATGCAGTAGCAGACAGAATTACAATTACCGTTACCAGCATGTTTTTGAAAAGCTCCTTTAACTGGGGAAGCGTTTCAAAAATATTAGAAATAATAAATGCGCTTCCGTCCTTCACTGTATCCGTCTGAAAACTAATCTGTTTTACAAGCGCCTGAACTCTGCCTCCCATATAAACACTGTCGCTGCTTCCGGAATTAAAGTTTTCATAACGCTCCAAACGTTTTACTACCTCTGCCGGATAGTTTTCGCAGCCGTAATAGGTCACTCTGTCTCCTTCTTTCACCAACAGATACGAGTGCATCTCCTGAAGTTCCTTATTCATTTCATCCAAATACACAATATCTTCAAATTTATATGGCTCTTCCTCTGCTACTTTTTGCATCACCTCTGCCTGTTCATTACTAAGATGATTTACAATCTCCGCTGTATTGGAAAGACTTTTATATGTGGGGTCTTCTATTCCATATTGTTCTTCTATGACACCGAACTGATACTCCGAAAATGCCCAGAAAGCCAAACCCGTAAAAAGCAAGGGTTCTAAAACAATAATAAAGAAAGAAATAATAATTCTGGTTTTAAGTTTCATAGTCACTGCCTCTCTAGCCGGTTTTTCTATATTGTACCACGTCGACTGCCGTCTCCGTGAGCTTTTCGCCTTATAGAGCCCTCTACGTACGCGCAGGGCTCTGCAAGGCTCATTATACCACGTGCGCTGAAAAGGAAGCGCCGCAACGGTATTTACTTTTCAAGCCGTGGCTTTCCGGTATAATCCGCCACTCTTGTGGCGGTAAGCCTATTTCATCGGCTTAATTTGCACTTTGTGCAAATATTATACCATATTTTTTCTCTTTTTCCCCTAAATAATCCGGAATTAAATCTAAACTTTCTATAAAAAACCTTTGAAAATACTTTGACTTTCCTGAAAACTCCACCTAAAATAAAGTTAACTATTATTTTACAAAATCCAAGGAGATATTATGTTTTTAGACAAAGGGAATATTCTTTCCGATTTCAACCATTTATTTGATACAGAAGCTTCCTGCCATATATCTTTATATTCCCATTTCGGTATGGGAAAAACCAGACTCATTCAGGAGCTTTCTAAAAGCAGAAAAACTTTATATTTTAAAGCTGCCCCTCTATCTTTTGAAGAAAATGTCCGTACACTAAAAGCATTATGCGCACGGCAATTCCACAAAGATTTTCAACAGGCAAAAAAACTGACTGATGTTCTTAAATTACTTGCCAAACACGCTGAACAAGAACCGTTGTTAATCATTTTCGATGATTTTCCACATCTTGCTGCCGGAAACAGAAGGATTTCCACATTGATTACTTCTTTTTTCAACCGTATAAGCAACGCTGCAAATTTATTTCTGGTGTTATGCAAGCCCGCTTCTGCCTATGAAAAAGAATGTACAAAGGAACAGCATGCTTTCCTTTTAAGACCGTTTCGCTTTTTTGAAATGCGGATGCTTTATCCTGAAATGTCCTTAGAAGAACAAATGCTATTATATAGCGTTACCGGCGGTGTACCTGCTTATTTACGTTTTTTTAACCCTGAAATATCGGTAAAAGACAATCTTTACCGCCTTTTCTTTCGGGAAAACGGCAGCTTTTACCGCCTAGTACCTTCCAGAACAAAAGAATTTTACTCTGCGTCTTCCGTTATGCGCTCTATTCTCCTTTCCATGGGACAGGAGGAGAAAAAGCTGCAGGAAATTTGTGACGATACAGGGCTTACACCCAGCGCTGCCAGCAGTCTTCTGCTCTCTCTGTCTTCCCACAATCTGGCAGAACGAAAAGTACCGGTAACCGAAGACCAGACAAGCCGCCGCGCGGTTTATTCCATCTCGGATGGTATTTTTCGTTTTTGGTACACTTATGTCTTTCCTTATCAGTCAGAAATCGAATTTGGACAGGGAGAGACCGTTTTCAATACTTTTGTTTTGCCTGCCTTAGATAACTATACGAAAAATACCTTTGAAACAATATGCAGAGAATTTCTGATTTTAACGGATGAAATGGACACAGCTCCTTTCCCTATGAAAAATGTAGGGAAATGGTGGGGACAGCATCCCACAAAAAAACGTACAGAAGCAATTCCTATTGCCGCTTATGACAATAACAAAATCTTACTGGGAACCTGTTTCTGGACAGATGAATGGCTCGATATTGATGCGCTTTACAAGCTGCAAAAACATTCTTCTCTTTTCCCGGATATGGAAGAATGGTATTATCTGTTTTCCAAATCAGACTTTGTAAGTGGTTTTGAAGTAATTTCCGGAAGCCATGTACATGTGTTTAGCTTGGAGCAAATGTGTGGTATTGCAGACAAATATCTAACTGTGTACTGCAAAAATGATTTATAATACGTCTTTTTACAATATGTATCTATAATTTGCAGCTTTATACTTTATTTCTGCATATTTTAGGTTTGTTTTTATCCATTTATGGCAATGCTATATTTAGCAAAAAAGGAGATTTGCCTTTATGGACGAGAAAAGAACAAGACAATTTCGTGAATTAGGACTGACTATATCTTATTATCGGAAATTAAAAGGATTAACGCAAACTCAGCTTGCAGAAAGTGTAGGACTTAGCAGAACACATATTAGTAATATTGAAGCACCAAGGGTAAAAACTTCCATTTCTCTGGACAGTCTTTTTGACATCGCAGAAGCATTGGAAGTACCTGTTCGTGATTTATTTGATTTTAAATGCTAAGAAAGAAGGAAAAATTATGCAGCTACGGAAAGGACACCCTGCTCTTTTAGACGGGCGTGAAGAAAAGGAAATAAAGGTTTACAATTTGCTGGAGCAGTTGAAAATCCCTTATAAACAGGCAGACCACGAAGCAGCCTCTACTATGGAAGCCTGCGAACGGGTGGATGAGCTTATGCAGGTCACTATGTGTAAAAATCTATTTCTATGTAATCGCCAGCAAACAGACTTTTACCTGCTTTTAATGCCCGGAAACAAAAAATTTAAAACAAAAGACCTTTCCAAACAAATCGGCTCTGCAAGATTATCCTTTGCAGGACCGGAATTTATGGAAAAATTTCTGAACATTTCTCCCGGTTCTGTCAGTGTATTGGGTTTAATGAATGATTTAGAAAACCGTGTACAATTATTGGTAGATGAAGAGGTTCTGGAAGATGAATTTATCGGCTGTCATCCCTGTGTCAATACTTCCAGCTTAAAGCTTTTGACAAAGGACTTAACAGAACGTTTTCTTCCTGCAGTACATCATGAAATGAAAATTGTGCATTTGCCAACCCCTGAAGAAGAATAAAAATCCTCTTAAAATGTGGCTGCTGCTTTAAGCTTATACACCATCTGTATCTTAAAGCAACAGTCTTCTTTTTACAGATTTTCCTTCAGAAATCTCTTTACATTTTTAAAAAATACTTTTTCAACCTGACTGTATGGCATGCCTGCCCTTTCCATTGCTTCTGCCAAAAGCGGAAGACCTGCTGCATTTTTCATCTCAGGAGGAACTTCTTCAATCCCGTCAAAATCACTGCCAAGCCCGATACATTCTTCTCCGCCTACACAAATAATATATTTTATCTGTCTGATAAGTTCCGACAAAAGCGCGCCGTCTTCCTTTGGCTTCCAGTTCTCTCTTACAAAAGAAACGCAGAAATTCAATCCCGTGATACCGCCTTTTTCAGCTAAAATTCGTATCATATCATCCGTTAAATTCCGAGCTGCATTAGGGGCAATTCTCCTTGCGTTAGAGTGAGATGCCAAGAAAGGACGCTTTGCGTATTTTGCCACGTCATAAAAGCCGCCGTCTGAAAGATGTGAAACATCGGGAATAATACCAAGCGCTTCCATCTCCTCCAACATTTCAAATCCTTTTTCTTTTAAACCTGCTGTTTCTCCTGCACTCCACACCTTTTGTTCCAGAGGATTATAAAAACGATTGGGATATCCTAAATCATTTTCATAATTCCATGTAAAAGTTGCCATACGCACCCCTTGCTCATAAAATTTACGCAACATTTCCGGTTCTCTCTGGTAAATAGCTCCTTCCTCCAAAGATAACAGTGCGGAAATCTTTCCGTTCTTCTCGTTTTCTTCTATATCCTTATATGTAAAAACCTGTGCAATATCCTGACTGTTTTTCTTAATTTCCTCCTGAAACAGCGCTGCCATCTCCTGCGCAGTACAAAAGCTGTCTTTTTGCGCCTCCTTGTCTACAAAAAGCGCAAAAGTCTGAAGTCCATAATCTCCTTTTCTCATCTTTTCGATATCTAAATGGAGATTGTTTTTCCTAAGCTCTACCGCTTCCTTGCTCTTCCTCTTTTCATAAATAGCGCTGATTGTATCACAGTGCATGTCAAAAACCTTCATTGATTTTCCTCTCCTTCTGGCTGTGTTTTACTTTAGTATAAAGCATCCTCTCTTCTTTTTCCAGACAAACAACCCCATTAAAAAGAGAATAACTATGATTATATTTACTCTGTTATTTTCCGGCTTTGCTTTTTGTAAAGAAGTGGGGATAACCAGCACACGAAGCTCCTCCTGTTGTATGTTTTGTGCCGCATCTATGGCAGATACTTTTATTTTCTGCCAATTTCCGTTTTTGGAAATCTGCTCTTTCACAATTCCGTTTTTTTCTTTTAGTTCTTCTTTTCCATAGTGCATCTTCCTGTCTCCGATTTGAATATCTAAACCTTCTAATGCCAGATTATCTGTAACTTCAACAAGCATGTCTCTTGCAGCGCTTTGATATTTGCCTGCATCCGTTACCCCCGATATCAGAATTGTAGGGGATGTTCTGTCCACAGTAAAAGAGAGCGGCAATGGTTCTGCCTTTCTTTTCAGACTTGTATTATTCATGCTGTTGTCGGCATTATCCTTGGAATTTAAAATAACTGTATAATTTCCTTCTTTTTTAAAATTTTCCGCTTTTATTTTATAATAATTTTTCTTCCACTTTCCTTCCTGCTCTAAAACTTCTGCTGTATAATCCTGTCCCTCTTTTAAGTCTTTCAATTCTCCGTCACAATTTACAGTAAGCGTTCTTTCTTTAATCGTATCTACATTATATTCATAAATCCCGATTTCTTTTCCTTCCCTCAAATATGTATGGCTTCCTTCCTTCACATTCAGCCATTTTCGTGTATCTAAATCTGCCTCGTACACAGAACCATACCGATTTACAGAAAATATCAGCTCTTTTTTTGCCCAATTTCCTGCTTTATCTACTGCTGCTACGGAAAGTGTATAGATATCATCTGTTTCTTCTGTTCTGGGTAAATCGGCAATCTGTATTTTTTGTCCCCTTTTTATATTCTTTACACTCTTTTTCAGCTTTAATTTTTTCTCATTGCTTCCTGTAATATTTATGGTAAAACCGCCTGTTTGATAATTCAAATCACAAATTTCTATTATCGGCGCTACCTTATCCTTATTGGCTGATTTATCCTTTATATTGGAAATTTTAATTTCCGGAAGCTCTAAATCCACACAAAAACCTTCTCCTTGAAACTCCTTTGCTTGATTTCCCGCTTTATCTCCACAGGAAACCTTTAAACAATATTCACCGCTCTCTTCATAAAAAACCTTTGCTTTATGAACGCCTTTACGAGAAGAAAACTGTGTAATCCGTGGCTTTTTTCCTGATATATTCTCAAGCTCTGTATCTATTTTAACCTGATTTTCATCAAAATTTCGCTCACGAATAACAATTTCAGCTGTACGAGGATGATTAAAATACCTGATGTCAGAAGAACTTTCCTCTTCATAAAAAACCTCAATTACAGGAGCTGTCCTGTCTATAATAAACTTCTCCTTCTCCTCATATTTTTCTTTATTTCCTGCCTTATCCTCACAGGAAAAATGCAGTCCATAACTACCGTCTTCCGAAAAAACAATCTGACAGGAATGTGTATTTCCCTTTGACTTCCACTTTCCCACTTGTGCTTTTCCTTGCATTTCCCATTTCACAGAAGAAGGCTCAAAATTTTCCTCTGTTATCTCTATCTGTGCCGTACGCTGCGTATTATAATAGCTCTTTTCATTTGCTTTCCCTACGCTCCACTGCACGGAAATCTTAGGATTTGTTATATCTATGTTTAATTTTATCCTCTTACTTTTTCCTATGTTGCCTGCTCTGTCTTCTGCAAAGGCTTGTATTTCAAGTACTCCATCCCCATACGCTGCAACAGGCACAGTGGTTTCCTTCGAGACAGCTTCTATCCCTTCTTCTGTTTCCTGAAGCAAAGAAATTTTCTCATTCTGTTTTCCCTTGGAAATAATGTAATAAACCTCCTGCAAACCGGAGTTTCCATATCTCTTGTTCGCATCTGTTCCTTGAATATGGAGCTTAATATCCTCACGAAAAAAGTAATCCTTCTCTTCCTTTCCATTGACAAGCTCCATAACAGGCATTGGACATTGCGTATCAATGCAAAATGAGATTTCTTCTCCCTGTACAATACAATCCTGTGTTGTTCGCTGAGATAAATCTTTAACAAAAGGACAAATCTTATATTCCCCCTCCTTCAATGTCATTTCCAGTATGTGCTCTTCCCCTTTTTCTATCCATTTTATCTCTTTCATAAGCTTATCTTCCAGCTCTGCCAAAGAACAGCTCTTTTTTTCTCCGTTTATCTCTGTTTCAAACCATAAATACTCTTTTTCTTTTGAAAAATTCTGCTCCCTGTACAAAATTTGAACAGTCATCGGATTTTTAGAATAATATCCTGAAAAAGCATCCCCTTGACTAAAACACTGTACTTTTACTTCAGGCAAGACGGTATCCGTCTGCAATCTTAACTCTTTTTCTGTTTTGTTGCCTGCATAATCAGTAACATTAACGACAACCTGAACATCCATACTGCTGTCTTCTTTTACTACTACCGTATATGGCAGTAGTATTTCTTTGTATTTTTCTCTTTCTTCCAAAGAGCTTTCTTGAAAAAGAGTTTCCCTGACAAGCTCCTCTCCGTCACCTCTTATCAAAATTTCTATTTGGGCTATGGCAGCTTTCTCATCTTGGACAACAAATTCTAAATCCACATCTTCCCCGTAAATGCCTGTCTTCGCTGCTTCCTGTGTCCCTGCAAATGCAATTTGTAATTGCGGTTCTTCCCAATCTGTCATAATTCCGTCAGAAACATAAATTTTCTCATGCCCCAGATAGTCCTCTGTTCTTATAAAAACAAGATAATTCTTTTCTTCCTCAGGAATTGGAATTTCTCCGTTTTGAGGCAGCAAATCCCATTTCTCTTTTTTCAACTCCTCATCAAGATACTTCTTAACCTCTTTTCCTGTAAATTCCCCTTCTTTTTTCATAATGTGATACTGACTTTTCTTCACACCACAGCCATTTTTATCTTCTATATGAAAACATTCTTTTCCTGCATCTGCTTTTCCGTAAAATCTGCTAAACCTTATGATTTCCGGCAATGTTTCGCAGTCATTTATTCTGTCACTTACCGTATTTTCTGTCACCTCAGGAACATCTGTATCGAGAAAAACCGAAATCTCAAAGAGCTTTGACTTTACCTTATTCTTCTGATGAACAAGAAAAAGTGAAAGCTTTCTTTCCTCTCCCTCTTGGAAATCCTCCTTTGAAAAATCCAGTCCCTTTCCATTCTTACTGATAATTTCTCCTGACTCTGTGCATACATCTGTATAAAAACTTGCCTTACTGTTCTGTTTCAGCAACACGTGAAAATTCTGCATCTTTCCGTCTGCCCAGAGTTTTCCGGTATTCTCGTCCAAATACACCTGTTGCCTGTCTGTCTCAAACTCGATATACTCCGAATGTTCCTCTATTGCCTCCGACTCTATTTGTAAACTGCCGCAAGTAACCTCATCATAATTAAAATAATAATTTTCCCCTGACTTGCCGTCCTGTTTTACGGTTATTCTCTCCTTCCATTCTCCCAATGAATAATCCGGCAATTTATCTTTCTCTATGGGCTTTTCCACAGGTGTAGGATAAACGACAGCATCTCCCTTTAGCAGTCCTTCTGTTTCAGAATTTTTATAACCCTCTGTGTTTTCCTGTACCGGCGTATCTGACGCAAAATTTATTTCATTGTAATGCCCATATTCCCGCCATCCTCGCTCTACCCTTAAATTTATCTTACGCTTCTTTATAGTGAGCGCACATTCTAAACAAACCTGTTGCTTTTCTAAATCCACTTTATATTTAGAGGCGTCTTTTCCTCCCAGTTCAACCTTGGTAACAAGGACAGAAGTCTTTTTCCCTTCTGTTACATCTTTTATTTTTTCCTCCAGCACCCCTTCCAGATTTTTTACAAAAACATCTTCTGATTTCTCTGCGCTTTCTATTTCTATATCCTCTAAATTTTCCAAAATATCTCCTGTTTCAGGATTTTGGAACACCGAAAAATCATCTCGGTCATATATCTTTGTATATTTCAGACAGACTCCTTCCTTCATTTTAAGCGTAACTGTTTTCTCTTCCTGAACAGATGCTTCTGCTTTCTGCACGAAAACAAAGCTTCCTACAAACAAAAACACAGTTATAACCAATATTCCCTTTAATTTTTCGCTTCTTTTTCTGCCATAAGCTATCCATAATGTAACAAAAAGGCAAAAAATACTAATCCCGCAAAAGACATTTTTAAGACACTGATAAAAATAAATCTGATTTTGTATCTCATTCATTTTCCCCACTCCCCTCTTCAAAGGCAGCCTCTATACTGTGATGTGCTGCGGATAAATTTTCACACAGATTTCTTTTCATTTCTTCCTCATAAACCGCATTTGCGCTTCCCTTTTCTATTTTCATTGCATCTAACCCCTCTTCTATTTCTCTAAGCTGCTTTTCCATTTCTGCTTTCGTCACTCCTGCCCTTGCAAACTGAAAAGCAGAAGTAATCATTTGCGACAATATCTCTTTATAGGCAAACAGCAAATCTTTTGATTTATACCTGTTTTTCTTCTCATGTTTTACAATCTCTGTTAAATCCCCCCAGTAATCTTTATAAGAAATACGCACATCTCCTCCTTGATGATACATGCCCAGCCGGTCATAGTATGATGCGATTTTCCAGAGCTTTTGTGCTCTTATAATTTCAGCCTCCTGTAAGCCTTGGGATGGTTTCCCTTCTCCTGCAATTTTCAGCCATTTCTCTGCTACCGCCTTATTTCCCGTACCGTTATAAGAGTAAAAATAAGCAAGTCCCAAGATGTATGCAAAGCTCTCATACTCTCTTTTACGTGATTTTAAATATTCTTCATTTCTCTTATTTCCTTCTTTGGTAATTCCCAGCATTTCACGGATAAATTTTTCCTCTTTTTCTGAAAAAAAACATACAGAATATCCCTGTAACTCCTCCTGTTCCTCATTGTCTTTCCAGAGAAAAGTCTCCAAAAGCGCTTTATATGCTCTGCTGTCCTTGGGATTTAAGGTAATTGCTGCCTGGTAACACGCCTGATACTGTTCTTTTCCCCTTTGACGCTGTGCTTCATACAGGCAATCCTCATACGCATTTTTTACCAGCTCCTTTTCTTCTCGATAAAAAACAAGGCTTAAAAATCCGGAAACAATGGTTAATCCCAAAAAGCAAAACAGCATTAGCTTTTTTATCTTTTGAGACTTTTGATATTCTATATCCAATTTATAATAATGAGAAAGCTCCTGTTGTAATTCCTCACAGGACTGATAGCGTTTGGAAGGATTTTTCCTTGTACACTTTAAGATAATCATTTCAAGACCGGATGACAGATTTGTATTCCAATATCGAATAGGATAGATTTCATAGGGCTTACAAATAGGGTTATGCCCTGTAAGAAGATAATAAAGCGTAACGCCCAGACAGTAAATATCTGTCCGAATATCGGACTGTCCCTGCCCTTTATACTGCTCAGGCGCTGCGTAACCGCAAGTTCCCAGGCACAGGGTATCCTCCGCCTGACTTGCTTTAAATTCTCTGGCAGTACCAAAATCAATAAGTACCACTTTTCCGTCCTTTTGCACCATCACATTGGCAGGCTTCATATCACGGTAAATAATAGGCGGATTTTGAGAATGGAGATAAGACAGCACATCACACAGCTGTTTTCCCCAATTTACAACGGTTTCCTCTTTCTGCGGTCCGTATTCCTGCACAATACTTTCCAGCTGCCGCCCTTCTATGTAGTCCATTACCAGCAGAAAGGTTTCCTCGTTTTCAATAATATCTACAATATCAGGAAGATTTGGGTGATGCAGCCTTTTTAATATATCTGCCTCTGTTAAGAGTCTCTGATGAACGGTTTCAAAATTTTCCACGCCCTCCTTTTTTACTTCTTTAATTGCCCAGTGTTTATTTACCTTCTCATTTACTGCCAGATAAACAATACTCATGCCGCCTTCGCCTAATTTTCTCAGGATTTTATATCTGCCGTCAATCAGCTCACCTGTTTTTCGCATAGTATCACCTTCCTTTTATCAATAAAGCATCGGCCAGTCCAAAAAATATTGGGGCATAAAGGCATTTTTTTAAATAATCACATGGAATATTCTTGACAGAGCTGTCAAAAAGAGTTCTTAGAATTGTTTTTGTGAATATGAGAATATCATAATTTCTTTGCATTTGCAATTAGCAATATTGCCAAAAATATTGATATCCGGTGAAGCTGTCTCATTAAGAGATAACCCCACCGGACAAATCTGCCAAAGAACTTTATGGTTTAAAATCTAAATACTGCAACTCCGTAGGCAGGCAGGGAATATGCGAAGGAATACGGTCTTCCGTCACATTCTTTTTTCACTGCTTTGTAATCTACGACTTCTTTATGTACGTCACCACCAAATTCAGGTTCTTTGCTGTTTAAAATCAACTTATATTGTTTTCGTTTCGGTACGCCTACCCGATAATCCTCTCTTGCCACAGGCGTATAATTAATAACAAATAACAGATTATTTCTTCCCGTAGGTGACCACCGCACAAAGCTGTAAATGCTTCTGGTTGCATCATCGGCATTAATCCACTCCAAGCCCTGATAATTGCTGTCGTTTGCATATAAAGCAGGATACTTTTTATACATTTTCAGCAGTTCCTTTACGTAATTTTGGAGCTGCTGATGGTTCTCTTCTCTCAGCAGATACCAGTCTAATTCCCGTTCCTCGCTCCATTCCTGATACTGTCCGAAATCCTGTCCCATAAACAGCAGCTTCTTGCCAGGATGTCCGATCATATAAGAATATCCGGCTTTTAAGTTCTCAAATTTATCCTGTCCAAGCCCCGGCATTTTGTTTATCATAGAGCATTTCAGATGTACTACCTCATCATGAGAAAGCACCAATACGTATCTTTCGCTGTACGCATAAGAGGTGGAAAATGTCATTTTATGATGGTTGTATTTTCTGAAATACGGGTCCAGCTTCATATATTCCAAAAAGTCGTGCATCCATCCCATATTCCATTTCAGGGAAAATCCCAGTCCGCCGTCCTCCGGTTTGCCTGTTACCATCGGCCATGCGGTAGACTCCTCGGCAATCATGACAACGCCCTTATGTTTCCCTAAAACAACGGAATTCAAATGACGGAAAAATTCAATGGCTTCCAAATTCTTGTTTTCTCCGTATTGGTTCGGAACCCATTCTCCGTCTCTGCGTCCGTAATCCAGATAAAGCATAGATGCAACTGCGTCTACACGCAGACCGTCAATATGAAATTCCTCAATCCAAAACAGCGCATTGGCTATGAGGAAGTTTTTCACTTCATTTTTACCATAATCAAAGACTTTTGTTCCCCAATCAGGATGTTCTCCCTTTCTGGGGTCTGCGTATTCATAAGTCGGAGCGCCGTCAAAGTCTGCCAGCCCATGCGCATCCTTTGGAAAATGTGCCGGTACCCAGTCCAGAATAACGCCGATTTTATTCTTATGTAAATAATTGACGAAATAACGGAAATCTTCCGGTGTGCCATAGCGGGAAGTAGGTGCATAATAGCCAGTTACCTGATATCCCCATGAACCGTCAAAAGGATGTTCTGCAATTCCCATAAGCTCCACATGAGTATAGCCCATTTCCTTCACGTATTTTGCCAGTTCATGTGCCAGCTCCCGATAATTATAAAAACCGGGGTCATCCTCTCCCTGTGCCGGATGTTTTTTCCATGAACCGGGATGTACCTCATAAATAGACATGGCATCCTTGTCCACATCAAATTCCTGACGTTTTTTCATCCAAACACTGTCTGACCATTTATAACCGGTTAAATCCACAACCCTTGAAGCATTTCCCGGACGAAGCTCGGAATAATTTGCATAGGGGTCTGCCTTATATAACAGCTCGCCGCTCTGGGTGGTAATACAGAATTTATACAAATCCCCTTCTCTTACCTTCGGAATAAAAAGCTGATAAAGCCCCATATTATTATCGCATTTCATAATGTCTGCTTTTGCATCCCAGTTATTGAAATTTCCCACTACGGAAACTGATTTTGCATGAGGCGCCCATACTGCAAAGAAAACGCCTTCCTTCTTTCTGTTCACACCCACATGTGCCCCCAACAGCTTATAAATTTCGTAATGAGTTCCCTCCCCGAACAAATATCGGTCCAACTCTGTAATTTTCATATTAACGCCCATAAAAATCTCCTCCTTTTATGAATAAATTCCATACAGAAACTGACGAACAACTTCCCTTGTCGTTTCATCTGAAATTTTAAACATTTCATTCTCCAGCATCCCGTAGCTGGCAGTCATAATATGATGGTTTAAAACACCTGTAAATCCCACCGCATACATTTTTCTCTGAGCTGTATCTCCCTTTAGAGAAGTATCTCTTTCAAAGACACCTGCAATGTATCCGTAATAATTTTCTATAAAGGGAAGCACCATTTGAAAGGCTTCGTTTTCTCTCCCTGAATAGAAAAGTGACAGCATAAACAGATAAAACTTCTCATGAGCAGATGCAAAGTTAAAAAATCTTCTAGCAATCTGATATAGGATTTCCGGCAGTTCCTCATTCACCTGCACAACCTCTGCAATATCCTCCTGCAAAATCTTGTAGCCGCTTTCTAAAAGATACTGCAAAAGTCCCTTCTTACTTCCAAAGTAATAGTACAAGGTGGGCTTCGTCACTCCGGCTTTATCAACGATTTCCTGTATTCCCACCGCATCATATCCTTTTGCGTGAAACAAATCCAGTGCTACTTGCAAAAGCACCTCTTTGTTGTCCATTCTGTTCACCGCCCTTCTACCTTCAATTATACTTATCGGTATATAAAAAATCAACTGTTCATTTTTTATTTTCTTTTTCTTTTAAATGTGGTACAGTGTAATTAAAAAAAAGAAACTCACTACATCCAAAGTCTCAACAGTAAAATCAATTACGTACTTTACGTCAATCCCTTGGACAGTGAATTTCTCCTGTTAAAAGAAGAGATTTCCTCCTTCCTTCAAGTCTAAATATGAAATAACCTTTTGGCGTTTTCTCTTGTTACCTCTGCAACCTTATTGAAGGAAACGCCTTTTATTCTGGCAATTTCGTCCATGACAAACCCCAGCTGAAGAGAGTTGTTTCTTTTTCCTCTGCGTGGTACCGGTGATAAATACGGAGCATCTGTCTCTAAAAGCAGATAATCTAACGGTGCGTATTCTACCACTTCTTTTAGCCTCTTAGCATCCGGAAAAGTAACTACACCGCCAATGCCCAGATAATATCCCATATTCATGTATTCTTTTGCATGTTCTTTGGAATAAGCATAACAGTGAATAACTCCTGATAAATTCTCAGCCTTTTCTGCCTTCATAATATCTAAAGTATCTTTTGCAGCATCACGGCTGTGAACAATAATCGGCAGCTTTGTTTCCTTTGCCAAATCCATCTGCCTTACAAACCACTTTTTCTGTGTTTCATGGTCTTCCTTATTCCAATAATAGTCCAATCCGATTTCCCCTACGGCAACTGTTTTTTCTTCATCACACAGCTGTCTGAGTCTGCACATTTTTTCTTCATCCAGCTCGCCTACCTCATCCGGATGAATACCTACTGCCGCATAAACAAAAGGATATTTCTTTGCCAGTTCTACGGAGTCCTCTGCTCCTTTAAAAGAAGCGCCTACATTTATAATTTCGCTCACTCCGTTGGCATGTACATGCTCCAGCATTCGTCCTCTGTCTTTATCAAATGCCTTGTCGTCATAATGTGCATGGGTATCAAATATCATGAATTCCTCTCTCCTTTAATCTTTTATATACCATTTCCCGAAACAGCGCATACAGCACAGAACAAATCGGGATAAAAATCAGCATACCTACAATTCCCATCAGACTTCCGCCCACTGTAACAGCAACCAGAACCCAGATAGACGGCAGTCCCACAGAGCCTCCCACTACATGAGGATAAATCAAGTTTCCCTCAACCTGCTGCAATACCAGGAACAGAATAACAAAGGCAATCGCCTTCATAGGGTCTGCAACCAGAATTAAGAAAGTTCCTAAAAAGCATCCGATAAACGCACCGAAAATCGGAATTAATGCGGTAAATGCAATTAAAACGCCTACTAAAAGTGCATAGGGAAATCTTAAAATGCTCATGGAAATAAAAAACATTGTTCCTAAAATAACAGCTTCACAGCACTGTCCCGTAACAAAATTAGCAAAGGTCTTATAGCTTAAAGACGCAATGTCCAGCACCTTTGTTACCACCTTCTTAGAAAAAAAGGCATATAAAATCTTTCGGATTTGTACAGCAAGCTTCTCTTTTTGAAGGAGGATATAGCATGCAAACACAAAAGCAACACAAAAGTTCATAACAGAATTGATAACAGTCTTTGCCACAGTCATGGTGGAATTTAAAACATTTCCGGCTCCGTTTTTCAAAAATCCGAATGCGGTGTGAATAATTCCGTCCCAATCAAACTGCAGACTGGCAATCCAAACTTCAATCTGCTTGTTATCTTCAAAAATGTCCATCGTCCATCTTTGAAGCTTTATAAGCGCCGCCTCTATATTTACACTTAAACTGGCAACCGTACTTGCTACCTCAGGAATAACCACCAAAAGTACAATCCATAAAATAGCAACTACAAATAAAATAGCCAGCACAAGGCAAATTGGTCGTTTCAGTTTTTTTGCCTTTCCCTTTGTTTTCGAAAATAGTCTTTTTTCCATAAAGCTCATGGGAACATTTAAAATAAATGCCATAGCTGCTCCCAGCAAAAACGGAAAAACAATACTAACCACAAAGGAAAATCCTGCCGCCACACTTTCTATTCGCTGTACTCCTACGTAGAATAAAACAGCGAATACAATCAGCAGCATAATATTTTTCATGTTTTTCTTGTTCAAATCCATACATATCCTCCAAAAATCTTTTATTTACCGATTTTTGTACGTATCCATTTAATAAACTGAATAATCGGAAGGTTTGCCAGTGACAGGCCAAACATAATCAAAAGCTGTGTCAGATTTAATGTCTGTACCTGGAAAATACTGTGCAGTGCAGGAATTAACATAACTGCTGTAATCAAAGCAAGCCCCAGCCCAAAAGCGCCGATTAAGTAGATATTGTTGAAAAATCTCTTAGTAAACAACACAGGTTCAGAAGATTTACAGTTAAATCCGTGTACCAGACGAGAAGTACATAAAGTTCCGAATGCCAGTGTAGATGCTAAAAGCGGGCTTTCCTGATATCCAATATAGAAGGCAACCATTGTCATAATACCGATTACAAGACCTTCAATTCCAATTCTGGAAAGAAAATCTTTTGTTAAAATAGATTCGTTCATTGGTCTTGGCTTTTCGTTCATAACATTTTTTGTGTGTGGCTCAAGTCCAAGAGCAATAGCCGGCAAGCTGTCTGTAAGTAAGTTAATAAACAGAAGATGAACCGGTGCAAAAGGAACAGGAAGTCCTGCAATAGAAGCATACAATACTGCTAAAATTCCGGCAAAGTTACCTGATAACAGGAACTGGATTGCACTCTTAATGTTTCGATATACATTACGTCCATTTTCTACTGCTTTAACAATAGTCGCAAAGTTGTCATCTGTCAATATCATAGATGCAGCATCTTTGGATACTTCTGTTCCGGTAATACCCATAGCAACACCGATATCTGCCTGTTTTAAAGCAGGTGCGTCATTTACACCGTCACCGGTCATGGAAACAATATTTCCTTTATCCTGCCATGCTTTGACAATTCTGATTTTATGCTCCGGTGAAACTCGTGCATATACAGAAATGCCTTCTACAAAATCTCTTAATTCTTCGTCAGACATGTTTTCAATAACAGCGCCTTCACATGCCTCTGACTCATCCTTCAAGATACCGATACGTTTTGCAATGGCAGCCGCAGTTACCTTATGGTCACCGGTAATCATAATGGGTTTAATGCCGGCTTTAATACACTCCTCAACAGCAGCCTTTGACTCCTCACGCGGCGGGTCCATCATGGCAATTAAGCCTAAGAAGGTCATGTCATTTTCATCTTCCACTGTAAGAGTTGTGCCTTCCGGTACACGCTTATATGCGAAAGCAAGAACACGAAGACCGCCCTGTGAGAACTTCTGGTTCTGTGCTTCGATTTCCTGAATATCCTCTTTTGTAATCGGCACAATTTCGCCGTTTTTCTGAATGTGTGTCACACGTCCCAAAAGAACATCCACAGCGCCCTTTGTCACCATAGTAGATCCTTCTTTTAAAGTATGAAGGGTTGACATCATCTTTCTGTCACTGTCAAAAGGAACTTCGCTGTGTCTTGGATATTTCTGTCTTACTACTTCAGCAGGAGAACCGAGTTTATCGCCCTGATTGATAAGGGCTGTTTCTGTCGGGTCACCGATTTCTTCACCGTTTTTATTGGTAGAGTCATTACATAAAATACTATGACGAAGAAGCTGTTTCTGAACCTTATCACCTAAGTCGATAGCTTCTGCCGGAATTTCTTTTCCTTCTACATAATAATATTCTACTGTCATTTTATTCTGTGTCAGAGTTCCTGTTTTATCAGAACAGATAATAGAAACACTTCCCAGACCTTCCACTGCCTGAAGCTTTCTTACAATGGCGTGTTCCTTCGCCATCTTCTGTGTACCAAAGGAAAGTACAATGGTAACAATAGAGCTTAACGCTTCCGGAATAGCGGCTACCGCAAGAGCAACTGCAAAGAGGAAGGCATCTCCGATGCTTTCTCCACGAAATACGCTGATACCAAATAAAATGGCACAAAATACAAGAATTAAAATGGATAATTTCTGACCGAAGTTATCTAAGTTCATCTGAAGCGGTGTTTTCTTTTCAGAAGTTGTTTTTAATAACTTGGCAATTTTTCCCACTTCTGTTTCCATACCAATTCCGGTTACGAGGAAAGAACCACGTCCGTAGGAAACAAAGCTTCCGGAATATACCATGTTGGTTCTGTCCCCTAAAGGAACTTCACCTTCAATTTCTTCTTCTTTTTTCTCTACACCAAGGCTTTCACCGGTAAGTGCACTTTCGTCAACCTTTAAGCTGGCGTTTTCAAGAATACGTCCGTCAGCCGGAACGTAATCTCCTGCTTCCAACATAACAATATCACCTACGGTTACCTGAGCAGACGGAACTTTGATAACGTCTCCGTTTCTGAAAACCTTTGCTTCCGGAGCTGACATGGCTTTTAAAGAGTCCAGTGACTGCTCTGCCTTAATGGTCTGAACAGTGCCTAAAATCGCATTCATGGTAATTACCACCAGAATAACAATGGCGCTTTCTGTTTCTCCCAATAATCCTGATACGATTGCTGCTACAATCAGTATAATAACCAAAAAGTCTTTATACTGTTCCAAAAAAATCTGAAGAATGGACTTCTTCTTTTCTTCTACTAAAGCATTTGGTCCATACTTTTCCTGATTTTTCTTAATCTGTTCCTCGCTGAGAGGATGAGTACTGCCATTTACAGCTTTTTGAGCTTCTGTTCTTGACATTTGATAATACTCTTTCATGCTTTTTCCTCCTGATTTTTATTGTGCGTTGTAAAAGTCCCTCTTTCTTTCCTGTGAAACAGAAAAAGGCAAGACTCCTACTGCACTTTTTCATGCAATAAAAGTCTTGCCATTTCATCACGACACGGACGGAAATCTTTCCATCGAGATTGACGTTATCGTGAACACCCGTGGGTGCCAGCTACTCCCTTTTATTAAAGAGAACTATAAACGATATGCCTGACGCTGTCAACCCCTTATTTAACAGATTTCTGCACCTGCGGGCATATCCTTGTCAGGAGTCATAAGAGCCAATTCGCCGTCAAGCCCTTCCGCACATAAAATCATACCCTCTGAAACAACACCGGCTAATTTGGCAGGTTTTAAGTTTACTAAAACCATAACCTTTTTGCCAACCATGTCTTCCGGTTTGTAGTTGGATTTAATTCCTGATACAATCTGTTTTACCTGACTTCCGATTTTCACCTGAGAGCAAAGAAGTTTTTTGGATTTTTTCACTTCCTCACAGGCAATAATTTCACCCACCTGGAACTGCATTTTCATGAAATCATCAAAAGTAACTTCTTCTTTGGCTTCAATATCCACAACAGGAGCTTCTTCCTCTGCTGCTTCCTCTGTTTTTTCTTCTTCCTTCATAGCTTCTACTTTTTCCAGAACTTCTTTTACATCCAGACGTGCAAATAAAATTTCCGGTTTCTCTGTAACCTTGTTTCCGGAAGGATATAAGCCAAAGGTTTCTAATTCTTCGTATTCACGTTTTGGCGCATTTAACTGTGCCAGAATTTTTCCTGTTGTTTCAGGCATAAAGGACTCTAATAAGGAAGCACCGATGCAAATTCCCTCTACCAGATTGTAGAGAACGGTTGCAAGACGGTCTTTCTTATCCTCGTCTTTTGCCAGAGCCCATGGCATTGTTTCATCAATATATTTGTTGCAGCGTTTGAATAAAGTAAAGATTTCTGTAATAGCGTCTGCCACACGAAGCTCTTCCATCTTTGCTGCTACTTTTGCCTTTGTTCCCAGTACGACTGCCTTTAATTCTTCATCCACAGGCTCACATACATTGGTATTTTTCACTTCTCCGCCAAAGTATTTGTTGGACATGGAAATGGTTCTGTTTACCAGATTTCCTAAAGTATTTGCAAGTTCGGAATTTAAACGTTCTACCATCAACTCCCATGTAATCACACCGTCATTTTCAAATGGCATTTCGTGAAGAACAAAGTAGCGCACTGCATCTACTCCAAAGAAGTCTACTAACTGGTCTGCATAAAGAACATTTCCTTTTGATTTACTCATTTTTCCGTCACCCTGTAAAAGCCATGGATGTCCGAAAATCTGTTTTGGCAACGGTAAATCAAGAGCCATCAGGAAGATTGGCCAGTAAATTGTATGGAAACGAATAATATCTTTTCCGATTAAGTGTAAATCTGCCGGCCAGTCTTTTTTAAACTGCTCTGTATTCTCGCCGTCACAGTCATATCCGATACCTGTAATGTAGTTTGTCAGCGCATCCAGCCACACATATACTACGTGTTTCGGGTCAAAATCTACCGGAATTCCCCATTTAAAGGATGTTCTGGATACACATAAATCCTGAAGTCCCGGAAGAAGGAAGTTGTTCATCATCTCATTCTTTCTGGATACAGGCTGAATAAATTCAGGATGTGTGTTGATATGGTCAATCAGTCTCTGTGCATATTTGCTCATTCTGAAGAAGTATGCTTCTTCCTTTGCAGGTGTTACAGGACGTCCGCAGTCCGGACATTTGCCGTCTACCAGCTGGGACTCTGTAAAGAAAGACTCACATGGTGTACAGTACATACCTTCGTAATATCCTTTGTAAATATCACCCTGGTCATACAGCTTTTTAAAGATTTTCTGTACCTGTTTTTCATGATAATCATCTGTTGTACGGATAAATTTATCATAGGAAGTATTCATTAAATCCCAGATATTTTTAATTTCTCCTGCTACATTATCTACAAATTCTTTGCAGGTAACACCGGCTTCTGCTGCCTTTAATTCGATTTTCTGACCGTGTTCATCTGTTCCTGTCTGGAAAAACACGTCATATCCCTGCTGTCTTTTAAATCTGGCAATACTGTCTGCAAGAATTGCTTCGTAAGTATTTCCAATGTGTGGCTTGCCTGATGTGTAGGCAATGGCTGTTGTAATATAATATTTTTTCTTATCCAATTTTCTTTCCTCCTTGTATACGCTCACAAAAAAAGACTCACCTTCCATATTAAGAAGGCGAGCCTATAACCCACGTTACCACTTCTGTTTATCTGTACCTCGCAGTACAAACCTCAACGGGTATCTGTTTAATACCCTGCCGCTATAACAGGCGGACCCTGTCGCAGCCTTGGCAATTCTGCTTCGGTGCGCCTCTCAGGAGCCATCTTCCATATACTCTCATTTATTCCTCTCAGCCTATGGGAATTTCTCTGTAAAATGTTAAATATATGTACTCTCTCCGTCACTGTGTTTACATATATGAATTATGCTAACATATTCAGGAATATTTGTAAACACTCTTTTTCTACATAAATTCATGCTCCTTACTGAGCTTCTTCACAATCTTAACAGATGCCAAAATCGCAATCAGGTTCGGAATTACCATAAGTCCGTTAAACATATCGGACATATTCCATACCAAATCAACCTTTAAAGTAGAACCTACCAAAACGCAGATAACTACCAGAAAAGCATAAATCTTCACTGCTTTTGAACCAAAAAGGCTACGCACATTTACTTCCCCAAAGTAGTACCATCCGATAATTGTCGTAAATGCAAAGAATAACATACAAATAGCAATAAAAATCTTACCGAAAGAACCAAAGGCAGCGTCAAACGCAATCTGTGCCAACGCCGAGCCTGTCTCTCCGCTTGATAATGCTCCTGTGGAAAGAATTACGAGAGCCGTTAAAGTCAAAATTACAAAAGTATCAATAAATACTCCCATCATGGCAATCACGCCCTGCTCACCCGGATGTTTTACATCTGCTGTTGCATGAGCATGAGGTGTAGAACCCATACCTGCTTCGTTAGAAAAAAGACCTCTTGCCACACCAAAACGCATTGCTTTCTGTACGGTAACGCCAAGAGCGCCGCCAAGAACAGCTTCCGGTGCAAATGCTGCCACAAAAATATCGTGGAATGCAGTACCTACTCCGCTTCCGTTCATAAACAAAATAATCAGACATCCGATAATATAAATAAGCGCCATCAAAGGAACAACCTTTTCTGTAACTCTTGCAATTCGGTTAATGCCTCCAAGAAAAATAAATGCCGCTACAATAGCTACTAAAATTCCCACATGGAACGGTTTAATTCCAAAGGCATTATAGAAAGAGCTTCCGATAGAATTGGACTGTACCATGTTTCCCATAAATCCCAGCGCTAAAATAATTGCAACAGAGAAAAATCCTGCAAGGAACTTTCCGAATTTGCCTTTAAAAATATATTTAATATAGTAAACAGGTCCTCCCACAACAACACCGTTTTCTTTTACTCTGGTATGCTGTGCCATAACTGCTTCTGCGTAAATGGTTGCCATTCCAAAGAAGGCGCTTACCCACATCCAGAAAATAGCTCCCGGACCTCCGGATGCAATGGCTGTTGCCGCACCGGCAATATTTCCCGTACCTACCTGTGCCGCAATAGCTGTTGCCAATGCCTGAAAGGAGCTTAGTCCGTTTTCACTGCTTTTTCCGTGAAGTGAAAAACCGCCGAACATCTTCTTCATTCCCGCACCGAATTTCCTCACCTGAATAAATTTCAGTGTAAAGGTATAAAAAATACCTGTACCTAAAAGCAGGATTAAAAGTGCATAATCCCACAAAAACTTGTTTACCAGCTCTACAATAGACGCTATCATTTCCATTTTTTTCTCTCCCTTTTCTTTTCATTCTATTTGCCTATTGTTGTCTGAAATTTATGTTTTTGTTTCACAGAACATCATTTCCTCTAAAACAAAAAATCCGTGGGATTACGAAAATCCCACGGACTAAAGTTCTTTCCAAGCGCAACTGCGTTCAAACATAAACATAGCGCCCAAAAGCACTACCTTTACGAAAAACTTCACTGTCCTTTTGCCTGAGAGATTCACAGACCATGTCTGCTTACACCTTCGGCACCCTTTTCGGGATTCTCCAGAGAGCCATCCAGATGCAGTCCTGCTTTTTTCAAAGCCCCTGAGAGTATTACTCCTTCGGTGGGCAATTTTGCCTCTTTCCTGCAGCCTTCTATTGGCACAATATGCAAATAACGATTTTATTATAGCACCCGTTTTCCATTTGTCAATCCCCTTTGTGAAGACAAATGTGTTTTTCTCAAATACATTTTATTTTTTTCTGATATAGCAAATATTACTAACCAGCGAACAACTGTATTTTTTCACATAATTCTGATATTCATAAAAATTAACATAATATTCCCTTCCCCATGAAGAAATACGCAGCCATTGTCCTTCAAATCCTGTAATCACAACGAAATGTGCTGCTGCTTCCGCTATCTTCTCATATCCTTCCTCTATCTTTTCATAAAAAGCCAATTTGTGTTTTCTCACAGGAAGGGGGAAATTCGGTCCTATTGCCAGTATAACCGGTATGTCATGCGCCAGCATTGCTTTTATCCTGTTTGGTATATTTCTGCTTCTTACACCAAAAGTTGCTTTTAAAGGAATTCTGTTCTTTATAAAATAGCGATTTATCTCCATTCCTAAAAGCCAGCCCGGAATTCCTAATGAAGGAATAACCGGAAAATATTTTTTTCGCATTGCTTCTGCACACCTTTGATAGGTTTCAATGTCCACAATCCCACTTTTTATATCTTCTTCCTGAAAGTCCTTTCCCTTACAATATTCCTTATGTAAATCTAAATAGAAAAGAATATCCGTTGCCGCAATCACACCGCAGCCGTAGCCTGCCATGATTTTTCTTCTCCACCATTCCTGACTTCCTCCGTAAGACAGACTGCCGTCCTTCATAATTGCTATATAAGGCTCTTTTAGCTTCCCTTGCTTCATCTTATGTCAACCTTCATTTCTTCTGATATTGTTACCGGTCCTCCCATTTTACAGGATATTACCTTGCCCTCTTCTTTTTTTACATACGCTTCTATCATGCCGCCCGGCTGGTAAAGCTCATATACAAATTCTCCTGTATCTGCATCCTTAGACAGATATACAGCAGCTCCCATGCTGCCGCTTCCGCAGCTGCTTTCCCATACCATAGAAGCTGTGCTCTCTACATATACCACAGGCGTCATCTGATTTCCTTCTAAAAACATAACGCCATAGGCATCACAGGGACATACTTTCTTCGCCTCCCCAATAAGCTCATCTACAAATTTCTGAGCTTTTGGCGCACTTTTTACAATAATATGGCAAATCCCCTCAAAGACTACCATAGAAAAAACTTCCCCTTTTACGGAAATCTCTTTTATCTCCAGCGGAAGGGGCATTTCTGTCCTTGCAGTGCCTTTTTCCATATCCACTGCCACCTTCAATTTCTTCTGAGAACCGCTGACATCCACCCACACTTCCTCTGCCTTTTCCTGTGAAAGCATATTCAGCAGATAGCCAAAGCTTCTGGTTGCGTTGCCACAGAATTCTCCGCCCATCATCTGCATGTGAAAATTTCCGTCCTGTGCTTCTTCCACAAAGCCTACCTGCTCGCCATGAAGCTCCTCCATGCACAAAAGTTCTCTGGAAATTGCTGCGTACTCCTCTCTTTTTGCCGGACTCATTACAAAAATCGTTACATTTCCTGCCGGATTTGCTACTCGAATTTTTAATTCCATATACTCATACCTCCCAAATATTTTCGTTCCCCAATATATTTTAATCATATCACATTCCACATCAAAAAATAATAAAATTTATCGACATTTGTAAAAAGCTGTGATATATATTGAGTATAGGATTTCATAAAAAAGGGGGGACTTTTATTGAAGACAAAAAATACTTCTGTGAACCAAATTACAGAGGGTGTTATATGGAAACAACTCCTGCTTTTCTTCTTCCCGATTATGCTGGGAACGCTGTTTCAGCAGCTCTACAATACGGCTGATGCAGTTGTTGTGGGACGTTTTGTGGGGACACAGGCGTTGGCTGCCGTAGGAGGCTCTACCGGACAGATGGTTAATCTGATTGTAGGCTTTTTTGTAGGTCTTTCTTCCGGCGCTACGGTAATTATCGCCCGCTATTACGGAGCAAAAAACAAAAAGGAGTTAAACGACACTCTGCATACAGCCGCTGCTCTTTCTGTTGCAGGCGGCATTATTATCACCATTGCCGGTATTGCTTTAACACCTTTCATGTTAAAGCTTATGAACACTCCAAAGGACGTTTTGCAGGACTCCTCCACTTATCTGAGAATTTATTTTGCAGGTATTATTTTTGTGTTTATCTATAATGTAGGCTCTGCAATTTTAAGAGCTGTGGGAGACTCTACACGCCCTCTTTATTTCCTGATTGTATGCTGCTTTATTAACATCTTTCTGGATATTCTTCTGGTAGTGGGGTTTGATATGGGTGTTGCCGGCGCTGCTCTCGCCACGGTAATTTCTCAGGCAGTCAGCGCTATTTTAGTAATTTATGCCCTGATGAAATCCAAGGATATGTATTGTCTGAAGCCAAAGGAAATTCATTTTCACAAGTTCCTTTTGCTGTCCATTGTTACCATTGGGCTTCCTGCGGGCATTCAGTCTGTCATGTATAATGTTTCCAATATGATTATTCAGACTTCTCTTAATGATTTGGGGACAAGTACCATGGCAGCTTACACTGCTTTTGGAAAGATTGATGCTATTTACTGGATGATTTCCGGCGCTTTCAGCGTGGCAATTACAACCTTTATCGGGCAGAATTACGGTGCTGGAAAATATCACCGTATGAAAAAGAGCGTTGCAGTCTGTCTGTTTATGGATTTTATTGCTTCTGTGCTGGTAAGTATTCTTTTACTTTCTCTGGGAGAATATCTCCTGCGAATGTTTACCACTGACCCGGAGGTGATTAAAATCGGTATGAAAATTATTCATGTGATTGCGCCCTCTTACGTGCTGTTTATTTTTATTGAAATTTTATCCAGCGCCCTTCGAGGAGTGGGAAATGTATTAGTTCCCATGCTTATGACTTGTACCGGCGTATGCTTGCTTCGTATTATCTGGATTTTCCTTGTAATACCGGAAAAACCAAGCATTTCTGACATTTTGCTGTGTTATCCTATCTCATGGGGATTGACAGCAGCCCTGTTTGTTATTTATTATTACTTTGACCAGAAAAAATTCTATAAAACACATATAGAACATTAAAACAATGAAAGGAAGCTATTATTATGACTTTTTCTTATTCCAACGCACCTTCCTCTCTGGAGCTTGCACTGATTGAGGAAAGCACACAGATACTTTTAAATGAATACAGCAAGCAGTGTGCAGACGCAGAACAGCTCTGTGTAAACGTCACTTTTACTTCATCCGGAAACACTTTAAGGGTTTCTAAAAAAGGAGAACAGTGCACCATTACCTGCCATGAACCGGCTCATTATTTCCGCTGTCTCAATTACCTTATTCATCACTTGAATGAGGATTTTGACTTTGAAGAAACGGGCTTTTTCGAGAAAAACGGTTTTATGCTGGACTGTTCCAGAAATGCCGTTTCTACTGTAAATACAGTTAAAAAATTAATTCGTATTATGGCAAAGCTGGGACTTAATCAGTTACTTTTATATACAGAGGATACTTATGAGGTTCCGGGACTTCCTTACTTCGGTACTTACAGAGGCCGTTACTCACAGGAAGAGCTTCGCCAGTTAGATGACTATGCTTACCAATTCGGAATTGAGCTCGTTCCCTGTATCCAGACACTCGCTCATTTAAGAAATGCCCTGAAATGGCCTATGGGACAGGACTTAAAGGACAGCGCCGATATTTTGCTGGTAGGTTCTGAAAAGGTCTACGATTTTATCAGACAGCTTTTAACCTCTGTAAAAAGCTGCTTTCGTTCTGAAAATATTCATATCGGTATGGATGAGGCTGTTATGCTGGGACTTGGAAATTATCTGCACCAGAACGGCTACAAGAAAAGCTCTGAGCTGCTTTTAGAGCATACCGACCGTGTTCTGGAAATTTGCAGAGAATTGAACTTAAAGCCTATGATGTGGAGTGATATGTTTATTTCCTCCAACGCCGGAACATGGTATTACAATGTTGACGAAAACGTTGATACTACAAGCTGGACAAAACCGGCAGATGATTTGGCTTTAGTATATTGGGATTACTATAATACAGACAGAAGCGTATATCGCAAGATGCTTCGTATTCATAACGAAATCGCCAAAAGAACTGTCTTTGCCGGCGGTATCTGGAACTGGAACGGTATTGCGCCAAACTACGGCAGAACAATCAACTGCACAATTCCTGCCCTCTTAGAATGTCAGGCACAGAATGTGAAAGAGGTATTTGCTACCGGCTGGATGGACAACGGAGCGGAAACTCCGATTGACGCTATTTATCCGGGACTTGTGGCATTTGCTACCCTTTGCTTCCACTCTGATTTAGATGAAGCCGTTTTAAAACAGAACTTTGCTGACTGCGTAGATGCAGCTTGGGAAGATTTTGAGCTTTTGGACAGATTTGACTCTCTTTTCCAAGGAGACGGAAATAACATTTCTGCCGATAATCCTTCCAAATATTTGCTGTATCAGGACGCTATGCTGGGTATGTTTGACTACCACATTCAAGGAGTAGATACAAAGTCCTATTATAAAGATTTAGCTGACAAGCTGGACAAATGTGCAAACGAAAATTCTTGCTACAAAACATTATTTAATTTCTATAAATATTTTGCCCTTGTACTGTCTGAAAAAGCGGATTTGGGAATTCGTTTAAAAGAAGCTTATGATAAAAACGATTTGTCCACATTAGAAGAATTAAACGCAAAAGTTATCCCCAATATTCTGGAGAATTTACAACTTATGCACCAATTCCGTGAGGAGTTATGGATGAAAGATGCAAAGCCTTTTGGTTACGAGCTTATGGATATTAAGCTTGGCGGAGTTTCTGCACGTTTAAAAGCCTGCCAGAGACGTATTGCTTCTTATCTTGCTAAGGAAGTGGATAAATTAGAAGAATTAGAACAGGAACGCCTGCCTTACTGGACAGTGGAAAATAAATATCCACATGATATGAAGGTAGAACTTCGTGAAAATATCTGGAGCAGAATTGTCAGTGGATGTGATTTAATCGATACGATTTAAGAGATTTTAAAGGTTTCCTCTTTTATTTCCATCATTTTATGATACACTATAAGGAAATAAAGGAGGAAATACTTTTATGGAAGAACATACATTACCCCATCAACACGGAGAACATGGGGAACATTTAATAGAACATATACCTGACACAGAAAAATTCCAAATTGTTGCTTCTATCTTCAAACAGCTCAGTGATACCACACGTATTCGCATTTTTTGGATTTTATGCCACTGCGAAGAATGCGTAATCAATATCTCTGCCTTAATGGATATGAGCAGTCCTGCGGTAGCACATCATTTACGGCTCTTAAAAAGCAGCGGTCTGGTAGAAACCCGCAGAGAAGGAAAGGAAACTTATTATAAAGCCAGTTCATCAGAAAAAGCACAGTCTCTTCATCACATGATTGAACAGATGATGGATATTTCCTGTCTATCGGCATCTAAAAAATAAAGAGTCAGAGCTTTAAATATCATTCCGAAATATTTATACACTTTTAGCGAATTTGTCGAGCACGCTTTGAGATTACAAGCTCAAAGTGAGCGCAGGCTGAGCATAAAATGTATAAATATTCTGGAGATGTACCTAAAGCGCCAACTCCTTATTTTTTTAATTTAGAGTAACATTGCAATATGATAAACTGCAAATGCCGCAATCCATGCGATTACGCACTGTCCGATTACCATAGCTGTTGCCCATTTTCCCCCAAGCTCACGTTTTACAGAGGCGATTGCCGCCACACATGGAGTGTAAAGAAGGCAGAATACCAGTAGTGCTGCAGCTCCCGGTAGACTTATGCTGCTCTGCAACGCAGCGGTACTTCCAAATAATACAGTAAGAGAAGATACCACACTTTCTTTTGCCATAAATCCTGAAATCAGAGCTGTTACAATTCTCCAATCTCCAAATCCAACAGGTGCAAAAACAGGCGCCAATACACCGGCTACCAAAGCCAGAATGCTGTTCTGTGAATTTGTTGTCATATTCAGACTTGTATCAAAGTTCTGTAAGAACCAGATTACGATAGTTGCAATAAAAATAACAGTAAAAGCTCTCTGAAGGAAGTCCTTTGCCTTATCCCACAACAGATGTCCCACATTTTTCAGTCCCGGCATACGATAATTGGGAAGCTCCATAACAAAAGGAACTGCCTCCCCTTTAAACGCCGTCTTCTTGAAAATCAACGCCATAATAATTCCCATAACAATTCCGAAAACGTACAGAGAAATCATAACCAGAGCTCCGTGTTTTGGGAAAAATGCTGCTGTAAAAAACGCGTAAATAGGAAGCTTTGCAGTACAGCTCATAAACGGCGTAAGAAGGATTGTCATCTTTCTGTCTCGCTCAGAAGGAAGGGTACGGCTTGCCATAACACCCGGAACGGTACATCCAAATCCTATCAGCATAGGCACAATACTTCTTCCGGAAAGTCCCAGCTTTCGAAGCAGCTTATCCATAATAAATGCCACACGCGCCATATAACCGCTGTCTTCCAAAAGGGACAGGAAGAAAAACAAGGTTACAATAATCGGCAGAAAGCTCAAGACACCGCCTACACCGTTAAAAATACCGTCAATGACAAGAGAATGCAGCACACCTGATACATGTGCTTCCTGCATTGCCATATCCGCCAGTTCTGTAAGATAGGTAATACCGGACTCTAAAAGTCCCTGAAGAAAAGCTCCTACCACACTGAAGGTAAGCCAGAATACAATTCCCATAATTCCGATAAACGCAGGAATTCCTGTATACTTTCCCGTAAGAAAGCGGTCAATACTTCTGCTTCTGATATGCTCCTTGCTTTCTTTTGGCTTTACCACAGCTTCTCCGCAGACATCTTCAATATACTGGAAACGCATCTGGGCAATTCCTGCTGCTCTGTCAAGACCTGTCTCCTCCTCCGTCTGCTTTGCAATTTGTTCTAAAATATTCTGTTCATTTTCTGTAAGCTCCAGTTGTTCTAAAATCTTTCTGTCGCCTTCCATCACCTTGCTGGCTGCAAAGCGCACCGGAATTCCAGTCTTCTGTGCATGGTCTTCAATAAGGTGCATAACTGCATGAATTCCTCTGTGAATTCCTTCCTCTTTTCGGCAAAAATCGGTTTCCATCGGTGTTTCCTGATATTTTGCCACGTGAAGGGCATGCTGGATAAGCTCTTCAATCCCTTCCCCTTTTGCTGCCGAAATAGGCACAACAGGTACACCAAGAGCCGCCTCCATCTCATTTACCAGAACAGAACCTCCGTTTTCCCGAAGCTCATCCATCATATTTAAAGCCACTACCATAGGAAATCCCAGCTCCAAAAGCTGCATGGTAAGATACATATTTCTTTCAATATTGGTAGCATCTACAATGTTAATAATTCCCTTTGGTCTTTCACGGATAACAAACTCTCTTGTGACAATTTCCTCACTGCTGTAAGGTGACATAGAGTAAATTCCCGGCAAGTCTGTTATCAATGTGTTATTATGACCTTTAATCACACCATCCTTGCGGTCTACGGTAACACCGGGGAAGTTCCCCACATGCTGCTTCGAGCCTGTAAGCTGATTGAATAAAGTTGTTTTTCCGCAGTTCTGGTTTCCCACCAGCGCAAAGGTTAAAGTTTCACTGTCCGGTAATGGATTTTCACTTTTTCTGTCATGAAATTTTCCGCCCTCACCATATCCGGGGTGCAGCTTTTCCTGTCTGTTCTTCTTCTTTTCCTTATCTTTCGGTCGATGCTCTTTGCTGATTTCAATGTTTTCTGCATCTTCTAAACGAATAGTCAGTTCATATCCGTGGATACGCAGCTCAATCGGGTCTCCCATCGGCGCATATTTTACTACGGTTACTTCTGTTCCCTGTATCAAACCCATATCCAGAAAATGCTGACGTAAAGCGCCGCTTCCTCCTACGGAAAGAATAGTGGCTGTGCTTCCTATCTGTAATTCACTTAGCTTCATCTTCTGCCTTCTTTCTTATTAGTTTCATCTAACTCATCTTGTAAGGATTGGAGCTGCTCTATATAACAGCTCCTTAAAATCTTTTCCTTATACAGTATACGTTCTTATCCCTGTAAAAGCAACTGTTTCTTACAGTAACTTTTATAAATTTTGTACTCTGAGAGCACGAATTGCATTTAAAACAGCAATAATCATAACACCCACATCTGCGAAAATCGCAAACCACATGTTGGCAACGCCTACTGCTCCAAGCGCCAGACAACCGAATTTAATCACTAATGCAAAAACAATATTCTGATATACAATGCCAAGGCATTTTCTGGAAATTCCAATGGCTTTAGAAATTTTCAGCGGGTCGTCATCCATCAGAACCACATCTGCCGCCTCAATGGCTGCATCCGAGCCCATAGCGCCCATGGCAATTCCAATATCTGCACGGGTAAGAACCGGCGCATCATTAATGCCGTCACCTACAAATGCCAGTTTTTCCTTTTCAGATTTTGCCGAAAGTAATTCCTCGACTTTTGTTACCTTATCTCCCGGAAGTAATTCTGCATAAACCTCGTCAATCCCCAAAGACTGTGCAACCTGCTCTGCCACAGTTTTTGCATCTCCGGTAAGCATAATCGTCTTCTTTACCCCTGCCTTTTTCAGCCGTGCAATGGCTTCTTTGGAATGTTCCTTTACAAGGTCAGAAATTACAATATGTCCTTCATATTTGCCGTCTATTGCCACATGAATAATCGTTCCCACTTTGTGGCAATCCTGATATTCCACGTTTAATTTCTTCATCAGCTTACTGTTTCCTGCTACAACTTCTCTTCCGTCTACTTTTGCAATTATTCCATGACCGCTGATTTCCTGAATATCGGAAACTCTGTTTCTGTCAATTTCTTTACCGTAAGCTCTTTGAAGACTCTTACTGATTGGATGAGAAGAAGCACATTCCGCCAATGCAGCATATTCCAACAATTTCTTTTCTTCCATTTCATTATGATGAACACCGCTTACCTCAAAGACACCCTGTGTTAAAGTACCTGTCTTATCAAAGACCACATATTTCGCCTGAGATAAGGTTTCCATATAGTTAGAGCCTTTAATTAAGACACCTTCCTTGCTTGCCCCGCCGATTCCGGCAAAGAAGCTGAGCGGAATACTGATAACAAGAGCGCAAGGACAGCTGATAACAAGGAATGTCAATGCACGATAAATCCATACGCCCCACTGAGCTGTCTGTCCCAAAAACAACATCTGTACCAGAGGCGGAAGGATTGCCAGCGCCAAGGCACTGTAACAAACTGCCGGTGTATATACTTTTGCAAATTTTGAAATAAAGTTTTCGGATTTGGACTTTCTGGAACTGGAATTTTCCACAAGCTCTAAAATCTTCGATACCGTAGACTCTCCAAATTCCTTTGTTGTCCTGATTTTCAGCACACCGTTTAGATTGATACATCCGCTGATAATCTCATCTCCCTGCTTTACATCACGGGGAAGGCTTTCACCTGTCAAAGCGCTGGTATTTAGACTGGAACTCCCTTCCGTAACAATCCCGTCTAAAGGAACCTTTTCTCCCGGCTGTACTACAATAATACTGTCAATTTCCACTTCGTCCGGGTCTACTTTTTCCAGCTTTCCGTCTCGCTCTACATTGGCATAATCAGGACGGATATCCATCAATGCACTGATATTTCTGCGGCTTTTTCCCACTGCATAGCTCTGGAACAGCTCGCCTATTTGGTAAAACAACATAACCGCAATGGCTTCATTATAATCTCCGCTCTTGGAATAAATTGCCAAAACAAAAGCTCCCACAGTAGCCACTGCCATTAAGAAGTTCTCATCAAAAACACGCCTGTTCAGGATACCCCGTCCGGCTTTTCTTAAAATATCATATCCGATAATCAGATAAGCTGCCAAATAAAGGGCTAACTGTAATATTCCTGTTGCAGGTATCAAATTCAGCGCAATCACCATCACTGTTGTAATGATAATTCTAATCAACATCTTCTTCTGCTTTTTGTTCAAAACTGCCACCTTCCTTCTGCTATAAATTTGCACCCCTTTTGCGGTTACCGCCGGGGTGCTGATTTTTAAAGCTCAATTTCACAATCGGACTCTACTTTTTTACAAGCCTTTAAAACATTTTTCATAACCTTTTTCGGGTCCTGTCCTTCTTCAAATTCCACAATCATTTTCTGAGTCATGAAATTTACAGTGGCAGAAGCAACGCCCTCTGTTTTTCTTGTTGCATCTTCCATTAAGTTTGCACAGTTTGCACAGTCTACTTCGATATTGTAAGTCTTCTTCATAATAAAATACCTCTCTTTTCAATATAATATTTTCTTAATGATTAAATATATGTTTAATTGTTGTATCTATAATATAAAGCAGAAAGGTAAAAAAGTCAATAGAAAAATAAAGTTTACATCAGTTTTGTTTCTTCCAGCTTCTCCGCAAACATTTCATTTAACCGAATAACAGGCTTACGAAGCACCAATCCCAAAAGCAGGGATAAAATCAGAAACACGCTCAAAATCCCCAACTCTCTTACATAAGCATTTCCGTATAAGCCGGCTATTGCCTCCCTCATTGCTCCCATACTGTGAGTGAAAGGAAGGAACTGATATATCTTCTGAAAGACTGACGGCGTCATCTCAATCGGAAAAGTTCCGCCTGAACCAGCCACCTGAATTACCAGCAAAACAACACAAATTGCTTTTCCCACATCTCCAAAAGAAACCGTCAGTGTGTAAATAATATTCACATATACAACACTGGTAATCCAGCCTGACAATACAAATAAAAACGGATGCTCACACTGAATTTCCAAGAAAAATAAATCTCCCAGACAAATTAAACCGCTTTGAATAAGCCCCATAATAAGAAACAGCAAATATCTGCCAAAATAAATCTGATAATTTTTCACATTATTAAGATTTTTCTTTCTATCCTCTGACAGCGTTACTTTCATCATAGCAACCAATATAATACCGCCAACCCAGATAGACAAGGTGGAATAAAACGGCGCCATGGCAGAGCCGTAATTCTCTATCGGATAGATACTTTTTGTCTCCATTTTCACAGGTGAGGCAAGAAAAGTACTTACCGTATCAGGACCATTTCCCAAAACTTCTTTTAAGGTTTCCAAATTTCCGTTTTCTGCTGCTTCGGAAAGTCTCTTCAAAACATCATTCATTTTGCCGGATGCTTCATCTAACAAGGAAGCAGAGGTATCTAAAGCTGCTTTTAATTTTCCCAAATCAGAAGATGCAGAGCCTGACAAGTCTTCAATTCCCTGTGCCCCCTCCTCTAATTTTGATAAAATCAGGGATACGTCCTTGTTGGTGTTGCCCAGCGTCTGAAACAGCTGGTCTAAATTTCCCTTTACATTTTTCTCATAATCTGCCTGCACGTCTTGAATTTGCTGGGCGCTTTGTTTTGCAAGCTCTTTTAATTCACTCTGATAATTACCTGCATCTGAAACAGACTGAGAAATTTTATCAGCTGCCTCGTTTAACTTATCTCTCACAGCCTCCTGCTGTGCAATAGAAGCATTTAATTTTCCGATAACAGTACCAAGCTGTTCCTTTATATGTGGAAAAACCTCCGGCAAGGAGTCGCTAATCCCCTGCAAACTGTCACGAAATGAAGTATATCGGTCGATGATTGTCTGTACCTGCCCTGCCAGCCCATTTAAGCTCTGTCCCGCTGCTGCGGCATCCTGTGACAGAGAGGAAAAGGTCTTCTCCACCTGTTCTGATACTGCACGGTAAACATCACTGCCTGCATCCAGCACATCATTTACACTGTCCGTAGTACCTGATAAAGCTTCTTTTAAGCTCTGAAAACTTTTTCCCGTGTCTGTAAGAAGAGACAAATTAGTGTCAGCATTGCTTCCTGTCTGCTCCAAAAAGGAAGCAGTAGACTCCAGAGTGTTTCCCATAGAGTCTGTCATATTAGAAAACGCCTTAATCGTTCCTGAAGCAGCGGAAAGATTATCTGCAATTTCTGCTATGTTTTCGTGTACTCTGCCAATCATTTCTTTAGAGTCTTCCTCGCTTAACATAGAAGACAAACTATCCATAAGCTGTAACCCTACCTGAGAAATGGTTTTCGTAAACAATTCTGCAATCTGCTTACGAACAGCTCCTGCACCTTTGTCTGTTACCTTAGGTGCAATGGCGTTTTCCTTTTCGTTTAAATAATATAAAATATCAGAATGTTCCACATCATCTGAAAAAAGGCTCATCATATCATTACTGAAGGTTTCCGGTATCACAATCGCTGCATAATATTTTCCTGATTTTACACCTTCTACTGCTTTTTTCTGATTTGTAAATACCCAATCCAACTGATTGTTCTCACGTAGACCCGACACCACCTGCTCACCCAGATTGATGTTGAAAGGAAGCAATTCTCCTTCATACCCTGCGTCTACATTGGCAACTGCCACCTTTAAGCTGCCTGTATTGCTGTAAGGGTCCCAGCTGGCAGCAATATTAAACCACGCATAAAGAGAAGGAACAACACTAAGTCCCAGAATAACAATCCATGCAATGGCATTTTTTTTGATTTTCTTCAGGTCTCCCATGAAAATTTTCCATATATTTCTCATTGCTCCTTTTCTCCCTTCTGTGCATTTTCTCTTACTTTTTTCAAAAGAACCTCATCTGACATTTCACTTAGACGCTTCTTTCCCTTCAGGCTTTCATGAATATATTCCACTACAATTAAATATAAAGCGATTAGTATAATAGAAGCTATCCACAACACCAAAAATACCATTTTCGAGTCAATGCTGAACATCAGTATGAGGAAAATAACAGGGATAACCAGAATTGCAAGAAATCCTCTGCGTATTCTTTTCTGATAACCGGACTCAAATTTTTCAATTTTATCGTTTAAAGCTTTACGAAATTCATCCTGTCCTGCCAAAATTTTCACTGCTGTTGACAAACTGATTTTTTCTCTTTTCATTCCCTCTTCTTCGCAAATCATCAAATCAGTTTCAGCCAGTTTACGGTCAAATAAATAATTTAAATTTAAAAGGCGTGGTCTTAAAAGAAGCCCTATTCCCAAAGCAATAGGCAAAAATATTGCCAAGCAAAGCAGGTTTTTCCAGTAGTGCATTCCGTAAATTCCCGCAATCGCTTCACGCATAGCATTAATTCCGTATGTAAAGGGCAAAAGTGGATGTACGAACCGGAAAAATGCCGGTGTCATTTCAATAGGATACGTTCCTGCTGAACCCGGAATTTGCAGGATAACCAAAATCACGCTCAATGCCTTTCCGATATGTTTAAAGGTAATAGATAGCGCATAAATCAAATTCACATACACAAAAGAGGCAAATAGCCCTGCAAATATAAAGGCGGCAGGATTTTTACATTGTATTTTCAAAAGATAGATATCCCCAAGGCAGATAATAAGCGCTTGTATCAGACCTGTTGTCACATACAAAAGCCACCTTCCAAAATATCCCTGTGTTACCGTAAAGCTTTTAATCTTGTCATCCTTGTCTACTTCCAGTTTAAAAATAGCAATTAAAACAATTCCGCCTACCCAAATTGCCAAATTTGTATAAAAAGGAGTCATGGCTGAACCGTAATTCTCTACATGATAAAAACTCTCTGTTTTCAGCTGTACCGGAGAATACATAAACTCAGCTACCTCTTCTGCATTCTTTTTTGTAAGCTCTGTTAAGCTTTGATAAATATCCGAGCTTTGTAATGTTCCCAAATCTGCAATAGCTGTATTCAGCTTTTTCTGTACCTCTTCAAGAGCCTTTTGGCTGCTCTCCATTGCTGCTTTTGTGTCGCTTAATGTCTGTTTCAAATCCCCGGTTACATTTTTAAGCTGTTCTGCGGAAGGCTCTACTCCTGTAAGAATTCCCGAAATCCTTCCTGAAAGCTGTGCAAAAGAGTCTAAAGATTGATTTAAGGAAGGAAGCACATTCTGCTCAAAAGACTTTCTGGAGGTCTGTAAGCTTTTCTGTCCGTCACCAATAGCTGCGGCAATCTGATTTAATCCCTGAACAGAAGTATTTACGGCATTTCCTATACTGTCATTTCCTGTCTGAAGATTTTTCAAAATTTCTTGATGCCGCTGATTTTCTGCTTCCAGCTTTCCGATAATGTCAGACAGCGGACTTCCGGGAACCTGATTGTCCAGCTCCCGGAGAACAGCCAAAATTTCCTCGTTCTGTGCGATTAAGTCCTGCACAGATGTAATGGCATTTTCAAGCTTTTCATTTACGTTCTGAACCTTCTCATTCAGCTTTCCCAGGTCTGTCCCCACTGCACTGCTGATACCTGACAGTGTATCCGCTCCCTGTGTAAGACCCTCTGACAAGCCTGTACTTAGCCCGCCTACGCTGTTTCTTACGGAAGATAAAATATCCGTTCCCTGATTAAGAGACTTTGCGCCGGACGTTGCTGCACTTTTCAGAGTATCCAGCGTTTCCTGTGTTCCATTGATTAAATCATCACTTCCATCAATGGTTTTATTGAGATTTTCTAAAGTTGCCTGATATTCTTCCAAATTTTTTTCTACTGTCTGCATTTTGATAATCAGACTTTCCTGCGCCCTGTCAACCTGTGTGCCCATTTGCTCTGCTGTCTGTCCCAGTATCTTAGAAACAGAGCCTGCCGCTGCTGCAATAAATTCTTCATTTACCTGCTCCTGAATTGTGGAAGCGCCGGTATCCGTTACCTTCGGGGCAATGGCATTTTTCTTTTCATTTAAGTAATATTCAAACTGAGGCTGTTTCATATCCCCGGAAAGAATGCCCACTAAAGAAGCACTGAAATCCTCCGGTATTACAATGGCAGCGTAATATTTTCCTGATTTTACACCCTCCACTGCCTTTTTCTTATCCGTAAACTTCCAGCCTAAGTCTTTATTTTCCTTTAAATTTTGAACAATTTCTTCTCCTGCATTCAAGTTTCCTATCAGCTCATTTTCTGTACCCTTGTCTGCATTTGCCACGGCAATCTTAATATTTCCGGTATTTGCATACGGATCATAATTTGCGGCAATATTGAACCATGCGTATAAGGATGGTATCAGACATACACCAATTGTAACAATCATTGCCACCATGTTATGGGACAATCGATTTACATCTCTTCTAAAAATTTCAAATGCCCGTTTCATGCTTTTCCCTCGCTTTTCTATAATCTTGTCATGTAAGCATATTGTCTGCAATTCGTATATTTTATCACCAGAATTTGAGATGTCAATAATTTCGGAGAAAAAATATGACTTTAAGTCAATTTTTTTATCAAATATCATTTCTAATCTGGATACAAGCTTAAAAATAAAGGTGAAAAGCTGATTTTACTCAACCTTTTCACCTATTATCATCATACTATTATTCTCCTATTTCTATAAAAGTGCTTCCTGCTGCTTTCATAGTAAGGCAAATCCTGCCGCCTTCCACAGGTATCTGTTCTTCTGTTTCCAAATTAATATACTTCTTATCAGCAAATGGCACCGGAATACTTATATTCACTTCCTGCTCATCATTATTTACTGCCACAACAAGCCCCTGCTCCTGAGTAAATCTGGCAAAAGCATATTGCCTGTTTGTCAGCAGTAGCTCTCGATATCTTCCGTAAGCAAGACAATCTGTATATTTCTTATGCAGATTTCCCAACCATTTCACATGCTGCATAATTTCAGAACTCTTTTCCTGATTTAAGACCTCTTCAATATTCACTGCCGGACGCAGGGGATTGTCATTTCCGCCTTCCTTGCGTCCCTCAATTCCCCATTCAGAGCCATAATAAACAGAAGGAATTCCCGGAAGCGTAAATAACAGTGTATAAATAGGAAAAATATGGTCTTTTACCTGAATTTTGCTGATAATTCTGTCTACGTCATGATTGTCTACAAAGGAATATAATTTCATACCCTTGTAAATTCCACCGTTTTCATCAAATTCTCGGCGGATGGTATGGGCTATCTCAAAATAATTGTGGTCATTGTGTCCGGAATAAAGCCCTTTATGCAGCTCATAATTTGTAACACTGTGAAGCATTTTTTGCCCATCCTGAATATAACGGCTGTAATCTCCGTGGATGACCTCGCCCATAAGCCAGAAATCTGCCTTTTTCTCACCGGTTCTTCTTCTCATCTCTTCCATAAAAGAAAATTCCAGACAATCGGCGCAGTCCAATCGAATACCGTCAATATCAAAAGTATCTATCCAGAAATCAATGACTCCAAGCAAATATTCCCGCACAGCCGGCTCCCATAAATTCAAATTCACCAGTTCAAAGCAATTTCTCCATGCCTCATAACCAAATCCGTCATTATAAGGACTATTCCAGCCAAAATTAACACCCTTGTACCAACTACAGTATGGTGACTGCTCTCTGTTTTTCTGTATATCCTGAAAGGCAAAAAATTCTCTTCCCGTGTGATTAAATACACCGTCTACCACAACTCTGATGCCTGCCTCGTGAGCCTTTCGGACAAAACGTTTGAAATCCTCGTTGTCTCCCAGTCTGCGGTCCACAATTTTATAATCCTTAGTGTCATACCCGTGTGTGCTGGACTCAAATAACGGTCCTATATAAATAGCAGTACAGCCTATGTCCGCAATATGAGGAAGCCATTTATCCAGTTCTTCAAACCTGTGTACAACCTCTTCTCCCTTATTTTCTCTGGGCGCACCTGTCATGCCGATAGGATACATGTGGTAAAACACTGCCTCTTCATACCATGCCATAATAACTCCTCCTCTGATTATACGTTTTTTCGTTCTGCACTTATAATCCCCTTTTTCAATTCCTCTCTATTATCAGGCAACGACTTCCACCCCCTCATTTTGAATATTTCTATAATAAGGTAAGTCTTTTTTATATTTCTCATATTCTGCAAATGGAATAACCGTTGGAGATATAATAATACCATACTCCAGTTCTAAATCCGATGAAATATCCCATACTTTTTTCAACTCTTGCTGAAGGCCTTCTCGTTCTCCCTGCACAATAGCGACAATATCTATGTCTGAATTGTTTTGATAATCACCTCTGGCATAAGAACCGTACAAAATAATTTTTACAATATTTTCCCCATAAACTGCTTGATATGCCTGAGCCATTGATTTCAGTATTAAACTCAATTCATTTCGTGTACACATTTTTTCACGCTCCTTTGTATTATTATACTGCATTTTTTCCAAAAATAAAACACTCGCTATACAATACAGGATTTTGCTTTTAACATTACATAATAGAACGAATTTTATTTCAAAAACAAAATTTCTGACAATATTCCTCCAATGTAATCTGCTTATCATAAATATATTTTGCCGCTTCCTTCCCCACATATCGGTAATGCCACGGCTCATAAACAATTCCCGTTATATCCGCCTTATCCTCAGGATAACGCAGGATAAATCCGTATTTCCAGCAATTCTTCATGAGCCACTGTTGTACAGGCTGTTCCTCCATTCCGCTGACTATTTTTTGTTCCGCAATGTCTGTTATATCCACGGCAAGACCTAACTCATGTTCACTTGTTCCGGGAACTGCAACTGATTTTGCTGTTTTAGCTTCCGCCTTCTGCCTGTCCATCCCATCATTCATATACACCTGAACCTGCTGATTAAAAAGCTCCTGTTGTTTTTCATGCGTCCGATAGGATGAACAAATAATCGGAGAGTAGCCCTGTGCACGGCAGTCATCCATCATCTGCTGCAATTCCGGATAACATCTGGAGTCAATGCTTTGTCCGTTTTTAAGCTGTGTAAGAGGAATACTTTCTACATAAGATTGTTCTAACTTATGTGAACTATTTACCAGAGTCAAATTCCATTCTGTGCCTTTCTTCTTTGACGAAGCTCTTTTCGAATTATCGTTATTTTGGTTGATTTTTTTAGAACTGCTGCGTTCATATAAATCCTTTCCCTCTGCCGAAACGCTTGTCCTGACAACTCCTGCCACAACTATTCCCAAAATCACACATGCTGCAATTTCGCCGATAAAAATACATATCATCCTTCTTTTACGCATCATTCTTTTTCTTACTTTTGTCTTATTCACAAAATGCACCTCACTTTCCTTTTTCTAAAGAATAGCGTGGTGCATTTTCAAAATATATTCGGTTTGGCATCTTTTTGGCATCATTCAAATGGCACTAATTCAAACCCGTCATAGTAAAAATAAACGGCCATCAAAATTTCGTCTTTCTTCTCATCAACTAATTTAATGATATCACTGCCATCATCTTCCAATTTTGTTCTAAGTCCATAATAATCTTCCAAATATAAAGTTAAAGCATCTCTGATATATGCGTTATTTCTGTCATCACTGCAATAGGCTACTGAAACCTCATTATCAGCCATAACATTGTAGTTCATCTGGATAACTTTTCTGTTTTTATCATCCACATACAATATCATTTCATTTCCTGTTGAGTTCTTCACTTTTACTGTCCATATCACAGCAGAAACGGATGAGTCTTTTATAACCAGCAGACTGCATTTTGCATCTATACTTTCCTTGTCAACCTCTGGCTGTGCGTAGCCCCATTCCTCTAATTGTATTCCTTGTAAAAAAGAATTACATACCTCTGCCAGCTCTGCCCTTGATAAGTTCGCCATATCTTCCTGATAATCAAACTCATAATCCTTGTAATACACAGCTCTCATAGCTTCTATAATACTATTGGAATGGGTAATTTCTATGGGGTTCACCTGATATTCTTCCACCTGTTCCGAATTTTCATTTAAAACACTTGAAAAAACAATATTCGGAAAAAACAGTCCAAATCCAATACATAACAGCATTATAAATATTCCAAATATCCACGAATACTTTCTCATTTTCTGCCTCCCCGTATCTGCACCTTCACAGATGTTCCGACTCCTGCCTCACTTTCTATCAAAAGGCTTCCGTTATGGATTTTTGCTATCCGGTCACAAAGTGACAGTCCCAGCCCAGCCCCGCCAAAGCTTCGGCTTCGGGCTTTATCAATACGATAAAACGCTTCTGTCAGATGCACAAGCTTATCTTTTGGAATACCGCAGCCGGTATCCTGAATAAGCAGGTCGCAGCCATCTTCTGTCATGGAAAGCATAATTTTAATAACACCGCCGTTTTCCATAGCACGTCTGGCATTTTCCAGCAGATTTACAACAAGAGAAACAAAAAGGTCCGGTTCCAGCAGACAGTTACCTGCCTCACATTTTTTCTCTATTTCTATCCCATTTTCCTTAAAATATGATACGCAATGTTTTACCACATTATCGATTAAATATGCAGGATTTTGAACAGTCAGCTTCTGATTTTTATTGTCTGCCGCAATAAACTCAAGAAGCTTGATAGACAACCGCTCCAAGCGCTTGCTTTCCGAATAGATATAATTTGCCGCATCTGTCTGCTCCTCTTGACTCAGGTTCTGCCTCCTTAATAAATCTGCATAGCCAATCATGGAGGTCATCGGTGTCTTCAGCTCGTGGGTAAAATTTGCAATAAACTGGTTCTGCCTGTCCACTGCATCATTTAATTTCTCCATTTTATCAACAAGCGTATCCGTCATCCGATTAAACTCTGCCGAAAGTTCTTCTATCTCATCATTTGTGCGGATATCGCTTCTTAAATCATAGTTTCCTTGTGTAATACTGGAAACGATTTTCTTCAGCCTGCTTATGGGTTTTGTTAAAAAATAAGACAAAATATAAGAAAGAACCGCACTGCACGTCACTACAAAAAGAAAAACCGCTATGTAAAGTCTTTGCAGCTCCTTTCTTTGCTCGTATACATTGGTTACGTCATATAAAGCATCTATATATAAATCTACATTTTCTACTTTAATCACCGAACAAAGCTGAATATATCGGTTATTTTCGCTGCGAATAATCTTATATGCCACATTTCCGTAATCTGCTTTATCGTCCATTTCTTCCATGTTATTCACAAAATTACTGCTTTTGTATATAAGTTCTTTTCCTTTATGCAGACTTATGGCAGTGAACAAATCATTTTGTTCCACTATCTTCCCAAAATCATTGGAAATCTCACTTGCTGTTGTCCATGCAGTCTCCTGACTCAGTAAAGAAAATGTATGAAGAACCATGTCAAATGTTTTTATTGCAGCCATCTTTTCACGGTTTATAGAGCTTTGAAAGGAACTGTATAAAAGAAATGTACCGCCTATTCCAAAAATAAACGCAATCATGGAAATCATACATAAGGTTACTTTATATCGAAACTTCATGTCTTCATCTCCAATCGATATCCTACTTTATTGACTGCTTTTATCATATTTTCTATATGAGCCTTTTTTCGTAGTCTTTGCACATGCAAGTCCACAGTCTTACCGGTATATTCCAGATTGCCTCCCCAGACTCGCTCATATATGGTTTCTCTATATAATGCCACGTTTGGATTTTGTGCAAAAAGCACGAGCAAATCATACTCTTTCGGTGTTAGCGCTATTTCCTGTTCCTCATATCTGACCACATGCTGTTTCAGGTTGATTGTGAGCTTATCACCAATCCGAATAATATCCGAGGTCTTATGAAATCTTCTGAGCACTACCTCAACCCTTGCCAGAAGTTCTACAACCTCAAAGGGTTTTACAATGTAATCCTCTGCTCCCATTTTTAAGCCTTTTACCCTATCCTTTGTCGAATTCATTGCCGTGATAAAAATAACCGGAATATCGAAAGGTTTGATATATTCTAACAGTTCAAATCCGTCAATATATGGTATCATAATATCCAGAAGGATTAAATCATATCTGTTTTCCTCAATCATATCAGCCGCAGTCTCACCATCATACGCACAAGAACAAAAATATCCCGCTCCTTTCAGCGACAGCTTTATCAAATCAGAAATAGGTTTTTCATCCTCAACAATTAAAATATTTACCATAGCTTTCCCCCTGTCTATATCCTGCGGCTATTATATATCATAACGGCATCCTTTTGGCATCAAAAAATCTTATCTTACGTGAAAGCCTTTTTCATGCTGCTCCTTGGGAAGTGGTTTTCTATCCAGCCATGAAATCTGAATATACGGGCTTTGATTAATCATCTTCAAAACCCTGTTAATCTGGTCCGCTGTCCCCTGCGCTTCCATCACAACACTGCCATCCCACTCGTTTGTTACCCATCCGGTAACTCCCGCACTGTCTGCTGCATGCTTTGCCCGATAGCGAAATCCCACGCCCTGTACCCTTCCTGTAAATGTCAGACGTTCACGGATGATATTTTGTTCATTCATTTTATCGTTCCTCCTTCCCGTTATAAGAGGTAATTATCTTTTTTCATATTTCTCCATTATCATGAAAACATAAATGCAGCCAAAATAAACACCGTCAAAAACAAGATATTTGCAGCTGTAAAGTACAAAATATACCTTCCTTTTCGGCTGAGGCCGGAGGCTACAATAAGCCGATAAGAAATTAAGCTTGCCATTGATGCAATCAGTGTTCCAAGCCCTCCGATATTTGTTCCCACAATCAAAGCTTCCCATTTCTCCGTAAATCCCGATAATAACAGCGCAGCCGGAACATTGCTGATTACCTGTGAAGAAGCTACTGCTGTAAGTATCTCGTTGCCGCTGATAATTTCTTTTAAAAAGTCACAAAAAGCCGGAATACGCCCCATATTTCCGATAAAAATAAAAAATCCTGCAAAGGTAAGCAGCAAAGAATAGTCAATCACCTTTAACGTATCCCTGTCTGCCAAAAAAACAACAAAAGCTGTCACAACAGTGACAAACCATACCGGCAATATCTGCGCCACACAGAGCAGACACAGCGCAAACAAAATCGCGTACATTACTTGCTTGTGATATTTCTTAAAGGATATCTCCGAAGAAATCTGTAATGTGTGAAGCGGCTGTTTTTTTCGAATGACAATAGTCAAAAAAAGCAGCACCGCCGCAAGAATGGTGTACGGAAGCATCAATGCAAGAAATTCTCCCATTTCCATTCCGGATTTCGAATACAGATAGAGATTTTGCGGATTTCCGATTGGAGTAAACATGCTTCCAAGATTTGCCGCGATTGTCTGCAACACAACCACCCGAATAATACTCTCCCTCCGGTCAGACATCTCCAATACCTGAATTGCAAATGGCACAAATGTAATAAGCGCTACATCATTGGTAATCAGCATGCTGGATATAAAACATAAAAAAACAAGTATCAGCTCCAACTGGTGACTATTTTTTACTTTTGTAAGCAATTTATCGGCCGCCTGCCGAAATATGCCGAGACGATTTGCGCCTGCCATCACTGCCATCAGACAAAACAAAAGCCCAAGCGTATGAAAATCAATATAGCTTAAATATGCACTATCCGGCGGAACCGCAAGCGCAGATATAAGTGCAAGTACCCATGCGATAATCAATACAATATTCATTCTTTTCCTCTTTCCGTTCTTTTCTACAAATATTTCCCTAACCGCTCTTTTACCCTCGCTTCAATCTCTTTCATGATATCCAGACATTTTTCTTTATTCATTCCTGCTGCTATGCTTACTGCAAGAATTTCTTTTTCTCCTGAATGGAAGAGAAAAGGGGCTAATTAAAAATCCTTTTTCAATACAGCTTTTACTATACTGAAACGCAATTTTACAACCGGCTGTCATCGCCAGCGTCCCGCCCAATCGTTCATTATAATATACTTGTAACGAATTATCTCGTTTCATTAATAACCTCCTGAATATCCTTATATGGTACATTCGTGAATATACCTCTAAGCTCATCGGCAATATCCAAAGCCATTGCAATCTTCATCAGTGAAAGTAAGGATATCTTTCCTGTCATTTCAAATCTCTTAATTGAACCATAGCTCACTCCACTCATAGAAGCCGGTTTTTCCTGTGAAATAGAACCTCTTTTCCTGATAATATATTATCTATTTTTTATGACTTTCTAATATTTTATATAATATTTTATCCATTTTATTCTATCACACGTTTCTTGTGGTAACAATAATTTATAGCTTCCTTAACTGACTGCCAGTTCAAATGTCCACTTCTCTTTCTTTCAAAAATGGACAATCCCCCTTGGGACTGCCCATTTAATTACATTTTATTAATACAATTTTGCACCTGCGGGAATTTTATCATCAACCATAAAAATAGTTAAGCCTTCACCACCATCTTCTTCATGTACTGCTGAAATCAGCATACCACAGGAGTCAATTCCCATCACTTTTCTTATTTACACCATCTAAGAACTTCATTGTCGGGAATAATAATAAGATATTATCCTAGCTCTTTCAATACATATTCTTCTATTTTTTCAACCAATTCTACTGCTGTGTCAATTTGTTCCTCTGCTTCTTCTCTAGTCGCTATATAGAAATCATCATAATCACTGGCATGTCTTATTTCTTCTGCCTCAGCAATCTTCCTTCCCAAAGTTCTTGGAAAAATTTCTGTCTTGATATAATTTTTATTAAAATTCGCAAGGGCATCTTTATGCCTTTTATATGCGTTTCCATCTAAAGCATGAATGGCTGAAATAGCATGATAAATTCCATAATAGGCTCTGTTATTCGCTCCCCTGTATTCTCCTGCATCTAAAAGAATTTTTGCTGATTTTATATCACTTTTAGCAACTTAATATCTATATCCGAGTCCTTTGTATAATCGCCCCTTGCATAAGAACCATACAAAATAACTGTCTTCAAATGTCTTCCGTATATTTTACAGAGTAATTCAACATATTGACTTATTAACTCTCTTGTTGTCATAGATATATCACCTCATTTATCACTTCTCCAATACAATAGACGAAATTTCTTCATAATATCTCTGCCGACTCTGCCCACACCCCATTTTCTGTTTCCTACAATATCTTATACATTTCAGCCTTATAGAATTTCAATGCGGCTTCCTCAAAACTGATATGAAAATACTTCTGTCATCTTTCTATAATATTTATTATAAACGTATTATCTATAAATACGCAATGAGATTATTTCTTCATTGAAAATTCTACGCATAAACTCTTTCTTATTTTAATCTACCTTGATTGGAATTACTTCTTGAATTTATATTTCCCTTTTCCGTGACCTGATACCGGTTCAATAATATCCGCCTGTACCAAATTGGAAAGAAATTTGGACGCACCTGAACCTTTCAGCTCAAGAAGTTCCATAACTGCACTTCTTCCAAATACTTCCCCAAAACCAAACTTCTCAAAAAGTCTATGGATATGAACAGTTGTTTTTATCGAAAAACCGTTTCCTTTTTCAAGAAGTGCACTTTCAATGTCCACTTTTTCGTCTTGAATGTCTACTTTTTCATTAGAAATATCCACTTTCTTATTTCCAATGTCCACTTTTTTCTCATTCAAACATCCACTTATGTGTAGATTTCGATTGTGGAGCTCATTTTTCTCGTTCAAAAGTAGATTTCTGAGAAAGGCTTCAAGATATTCTGTTGTTTCGTGAATGCCTTTTTGCAGGTTCGTGTAGTTTGCACGGACAAGTGCATTTCTGAAATACCACGCATTTTCCGCAAAAATATCATTAGTCACAGAAAAACCAAGCGTCCTCAAATATTTAATGAAAAACACTGCCGTTGTTCTCGTATTACCTTCTCTAAAGATATGGATTTGCCATAACCTTGAAATAAATACCGCAAGATGACAAATAATCTCGTCCATTGAAAGACCTTTATAACTAAAATCTCTTTCCTGAGAAAAATCATATTCAAGAGTTGCTCTCAACTCAGAAGCACTACCGTACATAACCGTTGCCCCATCAAGTACCCATTCTTTCTTCGTGATATTATAATCTCTAATCTTTCCGGCGTGTTTTTCAATTCCCTGAAAGAGTTTGCGATGGATAGAGATATACTCATTTGGAGAAAATGAAAAAGCTGTTTCAGAAAGAATTTCCGCAATACGGGAAGAAACCTTATCAGCTTCTTCAGTGCGTTCATCATCAGACAAATGCACAGGTCTTTCTTCATAGTAGCTGTCGATAAGACTCTGTGCTTCTTTCATCGTAATTTTACCTTCAATATTCTGAATGGCAGTATCAATCAAATATTGAGATGGTTTGAGTCCGTCCACTGCCTGAAGTCCGATTGCTGTACTCCAAGCATAACCCTTATGGGCTTTATCCGGTTCAGACTCCCTCAGATATTCCTTAAACGGGTCTTTTTCCATATCTACTACCTCGCTTCATATTTTTATAGTTCAATCTTTCCTAATTGTGAAGACCATCTGCACAGTTTCAATATATCTCTAATTTGTATACAAACATTCATAGTGATGTCTTTTATTATAAACTTATTATCCATAAATACGCAATGAGATTATTTCTTCTCTTTCTTCCAAAAATGGGCAATCCCACTCGGGACTGCCCATTTAATTACATTTTATTTATTAGTACAATTTTGCACCTGCCGGAATTCTGTCATCTACCATCAGCAGATTTAATCCTTCTTTTCCGTCTTCCTCGTGTACTGCTGAAATCAGCATACCACAGGAGTCAATTCCCATCATTGGTCTTGGCGGCAGATTTGTGATAGCGATACAAGTCTTTCCAACCAGCTCTTCCGGTTCATAATACTCGTGAATACCGCTTAAAATTACTCTTTTCTCATCTGTACCGTCATCTAAAACAAATTTCAAAAGCTTCTTGGATTTTGGTACTGCTTCACATTCCAAAACCTTCACAGCTCTGAAATCAGATTTGCTGAATGTTTCAAAATCCACCATTTCTTCAAACAATGGCTCGATTTTCACATTGGAAAAATCAATTTTTTCTTCCACAACCGGAGTCGCTGCAACTGGTGCTGCTTTCTGTGCTGCATTGTTCGCTTCGTTCTTAGCAGCACCCTGT
>QFCE01002726.1_pt1 | contig 64879 bp, 60 predicted proteins | sample 5346091 | NCBI WGS metagenome assembly QFCE01 (sample SAMN09062252, study PRJNA434731) | Human gut metagenome, whole genome shotgun sequencing project. | isolation source: stool timepoint A chromium assembly | host: Homo sapiens | collected 2015
TTTCGCGAAAAACCGTCCGTTTCGGGCGACAGCGTTTTGAGGAGGCGGTTCTGCTGCGCGACGCGCCTAGAGACTACTCGCCTTCGATAGCGTCGATGGCGTCGATCACGCATCCGCGGAAGCCGTCCTTCTCGAGCGCGGCCACGCCCTTGATGGTGGTGCCGCCCGGCGAGCACACGGCGTCCTTCATCGCGCCGGGATGCGTGCCGGTTTCCAGATGAAGCTTGGCGGTGCCCATCATCATCTGCGCCGCGAGGCGGTAGGCGGTGGCGCGCGGCAGGCCGTGCTTCACGCCGGCGTCGCCGAGCGATTCCAGGAACATCGCGGCGAACGCGGGGCCGCAGCCGGCGATGGAGCTGGCCGTGGAAAGCAGCTTGCCGTCGACCCACTCGATGAGCGCGATCCGGCCGAACAGGTTCTCGAACGTCTGCAGCTGCTCGTCGGTGAGCGAGTGGCGCTGCTCGCAGGCGATCACGCCCGTGCCCACGGCGATGGGCGTGTTGGGGATGGTGCTGAGGTGGCGGCTGTTCGGGGCGAGGACGCCCTCGTAGAACGCGAAGTCGCGCCCGGCGGCTACTGAGATCACGGCTTTGTCGGCAAGCAGTTCGCGCACCGGCTCCACCACCTGCTCGATGAGGTAGGGCTTCACCGCCAGGACGACGAAGTCGCTGGCCTCCACCACCTCGGCCGCCTCGCGGTAGGCGTTCACGCCGAGCTTCTCGGCCGTGGCTTGCAGTTTGTCGAAGCGTCCCGCGCACGCGTGGATGTGCTCGCCCGAGAGCGCGCCCGAGTCCACGAGGCCCTGCGCCATCGCCTGGGCCATGTTGCCGAACCCGATGAAGCCGAGCTCGATGCTGCTTGTGGTGTCCGCCATTATGTCCTCTTTCCGTCGGGCGTGCGTTCGCCGCGCGATGCTTTTCATGTTGGATTCGATTGTACGCCAGCGGCGCCCCGGCACCAAACGCCGATTTCGTGACGCAGGATTCGGATCACGGGGAGGAGGCGGACGGGCTGCTATCGAGCTCGTTTTGCTTGAGCCAGCAGGTCTTCGGTCATGGAATTGATGCTGTCGAAGGTTGCGAAGACGTTTTGAAACCCTGCGGCGAGCGGTCTAAGCCGGGGCATCAGCGCCTGGATCATCTGCAATTGACCTACGAGCTCCTTTACGTCCGGCGGCATCTTGGATGATTGTTTTACTCCCTCCAGAGTGTTTTCGATGCCCGTGAGGAAATCCGACTTGCTGGATCCTGTTGGCAAATGGGAGGCGGTTTCGATGGCTTCTCTCATGAAGCTGTGAAGCTCGAGCCATACTTCGTTGATCTCGGCAAGATTCTCGCGCATCGATTCGAGGTCCACGCTCGTGTCGCGGGCTATATCCGCGCTCCATTTCACGAACGCGGCAGGCTGGTTCGCTGTCGGCGCAGGGTTCGCACCCATGGTCTTTGACACGCTGTTCATGCTGCCGACCAGGTTGGTGCACGCCACTTCGAAAGAAGGTATCTCTTGGGCGACCTCGTCCATCCTCTCTATAAGGCCTTTTTCGTCGACCGACTTCCCCAAGGCGTTGTTCGGAAGGGGGTGATTGCCGACGGCTGCGTTCAGATTGTGCTCGATCACCTCTCTCAGCTTTCCGACGATCCTTCTGACGTGCTGCCTGTACGCCTGGTCGCGAGGTTCCAGATCCTGAAGATCCGCGACGTCCTCGTATTGGTGCTTCTTCACGATGTTGTAGGCGATGTCGTTTTCCACGGAGAAGCCCGCTTTGTCGACATCTTGCCAGACAAGCGAGAGGATCATGCTGTTCTGCGAGTTCTCGGTCTGCCGATAGAATTTCGTCAGCTCGTCACGACAGGGACCGCTTTTCAGGTAACGCGGGGTTACGGCGGGCATGATGAAGTTGGTCGCTTCGATGTTTTGATCGAGTGCACGCTGCCAATCGGATCCCCATTCGATGGAATCGACATCGGTGAAGAGACTGATGGAGCTTCCGAATTGAAATGTGTATTCGGCTACGATGCTCTGGGCAAGTTGAATGATCGCCCCGTTCAAGTGCTCATTGTCCGCGTGGCAATAGCTCAGGAATATGCTGGCGTCAATTGCAGCCTCCTCGTTACGTGGGAGTGCGATACCTGTAGAGATCTGCTCGTCCGTTTTTTCTTCCGTCATAAATGCTCCTTCCTGCCACAGCGCGGTGATGGGGATGGCCCATAAATTGTCCGCTTCTCTGATGAATCGGTCGCCCGTGTAAACGACGAAACCGCGGACAAACCTATCGTCTTCCGACAGCTTTCTTAACCCGTTGAAGTCTTCCGATCTGATAGCGGCTGCGGATTTGACTTCAATCCCTATGAGTTCGCGGTCGCGAAGAAGGACTAGATCGACTTCTTTCGGATTCTTTCCCGGTTCGCGCCAATAGAAGCAGTCAGGTTGCTTGTCCGACCACTGCGTCTCTGGAATTATCTGATTGATCACGAACGATTCGAGAGCGCCACCAAGCAAAGAGGGATTTTCCGCAAGATCTTTGCCAGCTCGACGAAGCGCGTTCGTGGTGAACGAGCTGTCGCAAGGATGGATTTTCGAGCGTGCGATAGTCTGCCGGTGCGCTGCCGATCGGAGGTTTGGAAGCGCAGTGATGAGAAAGCGTCTCGTAAATATGCTGACGTATCGCTCTATCGTCCGGTTGTCGTAATGCAGCTCGGCTGCAAGTCGGCTGACGTTCAAGATGCCGCCTGGCAATGCGAGCAGTTCCTGTAAAACGGCATGCGCTATCGTCTTGTCAAGGTATTCGTCTGGCAGGATCGTCTCCCCAAGAACGTTGTCGATGTCGGAGGCGATTTGCAAGCTTCTCTCGTTCTCGCTCATCCGAAGTATGGTGGCAGCATAGCTGGGAAACCCTCCGATAGAGATCCTCCGTCGAAGTTCATCTTTGGAGATGGCTCCTCGATACAGTTCGTTCGGCTTGCCCTTCCAGAGATCGTCGACGATGCTTCGGCTGATGCCGGCAAGCTCTCTTTGGGTGAAGGGGTGCAAAGTGAGTTGCCTGGATCGCCGCGTAAGGGGATTCTGGCCGTCGAGGCCGTATTTGTTGATCGAGGCCGAACCGGTTAAGATGAAAAGAGGAGAATCGCTGGCGATACCGTCCACGCGCTCCTTTACCGCAAGCGGCAGTCCGGGAATCCTTTGCGCCTCATCGACGATGGCGGGTATGGGCAGATCGGAAATCCACGACTCAAGATCTTTGGAAGCGAGGCGAAATGTGTTCCCGTCTGCAAGCGTGAAATACTGATATCCGAGACTCGTGAATTCGCGGCGCATCATCATCGTTTTGCCTACGGCACGCGCTCCCTCGAGGATAATTACCTTGCTTTTCGCGGATCTTATCGTTTTGGCTAGCGGTCTGGCGATGTACTTTCCATCCATAAAGCCTCGTTTCGATTGAGTAAATTTTATATCATTCAATGAGAAAATTTTTATACATCATATCATAGTAAATTGCGCAGAGTACAGATTGTTTTCAAGAAAAAGGCCGGAGCTCCGAGGGGCTTCGGCCTTCGCGAACCGGTTGCGCTGCCGCGTCGTGTGCTCGTTACGCAGCGGCCTGTTCAACCTCGTCCGTCTCGACGGCATCTTTGCCGGCCGAGCGGGCGAGAATGTTCGCGTACACTGCGCCGGAGATGTTGTGCCACACGCTGAACACGGCACCGGGCACCGCGGCCAGCGGCATGGCTGCGAAGTGCACCGTGGCGAGCGAGGTGGCCAGGCCGGAGTTCTGCATGCCCACCTCGATGGACAGCGTGCGCATCTGGGCCTTCGACAGGCGCAGCGCCCGCCCGGTCAGGTACCCCAGCGCGTAGCCCAACAGGTTGTGCAGCACGACCACCGCAATGATGAGCGGTCCCACCGTCAGCAGCTTCGCCTGGTTGGCGGCCACGACCGCCATAATGATGAGCGAGATGCCGATAACCGACACGAGCGGCAGGACGGCCGACGCGGCCTGAGCCGCCTTCTCGAAGAAGTAGTTGATGAGGAAGCCCAGCGCGATGGGCACGAGCACCACCTGCACGATGGACAGGAACATGTCCACAACGTTCACGTCCACGGTCTGCCCCGCGAACAGAAGCACCAAAAGCGGCGTGACGATGGGCGCCATGACGGTGGTGCACGCGGTCATGCCCACCGACAGCGCCACGTCGCCCTTCGCCAGGTACGTCATGACGTTGGAGCTGGTGCCGCCGGGGCACGAGCCCACGAGGATCACGCCTACGGCCAGCTCGGGCGGCAGCTGGAACACCATCGTCAGCAGAAACGCCAGCACCGGCATGATGACGAACTGAGCCAGGATGCCCACGACGACGGCCTTCGGCTTCGTGAACACCACCTTGAAGTCGGCCAGCTTGAGGGTCATGCCCATGCCGAACATCACGATGCCCAAAAGGATGTTCACGTAGCTGGTCTTCACGACTGCGGACACGGGAGCGGGAAAGACCAAGGCGATAATCGCGACGGCAAGCGCGATGATCGCCATGTACTTTCCCGCGAAGTCGCTGATCTTGGCAAGCGTCTTCACAGGGAATTCCTTTCTCGAAGGTGATAGGGTTGGGAAAGTATACCGCTATTGCGGGCGGTAGGCGAGATTGGTGCCGCGCATGTCCGGAAGGCATCCGGCAGGAGCAGCTTATCATAGCAACGTTTTTTATTGCTAATGAAGGTTAGCAATAAAAAACGTTGCTTATTCTTGAAAGCAATATATTCTGTTGCTATAGTAAGAGCCTCTGGCAAACAGCTTCCGTGCCAAGGAGGGATTCATGCAGTACTATGTGGCGCTCATTGCGGACATCAAGGGATCTCGCAAGTACCGAGCGGAAGAACGTGGGTATTTGCAGGACCTGACAAACGAATCGCTTCTTTTCGCCAACGAGCTCTTCAAGGAGGGCATCGAGAAGGAAGTTGTTTTCAGCGCAGGCGACGAAGTCCAAGGACTTTTCCGAGAACCTGCGACAGCTTTCCTTTACTATCGCTTTCTATGCTTCCTGCTTGGCCCTGGAGTGCTTCGGGGCGGCTTGGGCGTTGGGACGTGGGACGTGCGCCTTGAAGAAGGAGCGTCCACAAGCCAGGACGGCGAAGCCTACCATTATGCACGCTCCGCTATCCTCGAGGCTCAGAAGAGGAAGCGCTTCGATCTTGTTCTCCGCTCGGAGGAACTTCCAGACGAGGTGCTGACCACCCTTATGGATCACTCACTGAGCATAGGCAAGATGAGGACAGCGACCCAGAACGACATGGCGCTTGCGGTCGAGTTCTTCTATCCGGTGCTGGCCGCTTGGGGTTGTGACATGTTTTCGGACAACTTGAAAACACGACGCAAAAATCTGCTAGAGCTCCGTATGGTCGGCGCTTCGCGTCGTCGGGCTGGATCGGATCTGTTCAAGGGCTTGCTATCGTCCCTTGACGACGGAGCGGACAGCTTTTGGGAGCCGGTGAGACTCGAGGTCGGACAGCGTGCCAGTTCGTTTCACTACCTCGAAGGGGATCTCGTGGGTGCTTCGTATGCGCTTTCCCAACGCTCCGGTATGTCGCGTCAGGGGATCGACCGCCTTCTCGCTCAGGGATGCGTCGCCGAAGAGCGCAACGCCGCAGCCTTGTTCTCTTATTGCTCGATGCGTGAGTTTAGGCGGTGAGTGCTCTATGACGCTGGGATTCGCTTTGGTGCTCGTGCTGACAGGGCACGTCATCGCCGATTTCTATCTACAGACGAACCGCGTCGCTCGAGGCAAGGGCGAAAGCGGGACCCTGCTCGCTTCGCATTGCGGGTACTATGCGCTGTGCATGGCGCTTTTCGTTTCCTTAACGCTCCCGCTCGATAGCATCGTTCCCGTTTGGCTCGCCTTGTCGCTTTCGCATGCGCTGATAGATTTCGGCAAGGCGCGACTCGAGAAACGAGCCGGATCATCGCTTGTCGTTTTCGTGATCGATCAGACGCTTCACATATTATTGTGCGCAGCGGTGGTCGCGGCGTTCTGCGGCGGCTCGCCGGCGATCGGCGTCGTCGGGGTTCTTGCCGGCGTCATGAGTCCGCCGTCCGCTGCGACGGCTTTGGCGACGGGCCTGGTGCTGCTGATCATCTGGCGTCCGGGGGCGATTTTCGTTCGCCTCCTGCTCGAATCGGTGAGGATTGAGGGTGCTGATGCGATGCATGATGGCGAGAGCACGGTCGAAGAGCTGCGGGCGGGACGCTGGATAGGCATGCTCGAGCGAACCATCATCTCCGTGCTCGCGCTCTGCGGCCAGTTCGGCGCGATCGCCTTCGTGTTGACGGCCAAGAGCATCGCTCGTTTCAAAATGCTCGATGACAAGGAGTTCGCCGAGTGCTACCTCGTCGGTACCCTTGCAAGCACGGCGTTGGCCATCCTCGTGTCGTTGACTATCCTGGAGGTGGTCGCATGGAGCTAGCGGATCCCGTCGAGCAGTTGTTTTTCATAAGGGAAAACGGTTCGGTCCCTTTCGGAGCCGAACCTGCCGACGTGTACGAGTTCGAACGAGCAGGGAATCGATGCTGGATCAGGCACAAAAAGGGGGAGAAGGCCTATCCGTATGGGGTGACTCGCGTGATGGAGGAGCATCCGAAAGAAACGCTTGATCCGTGTCGGACGGTTGTCAGGAGGGGCGGCAGGTCGTTCGACAATGTGGAACGCATAGCGGTTTACGACGCCCATGTGGCCGTCCGCTTCTCGAATGGCAGCTGTAAAAGGTACAGAATCGGCGAGGTGTCCCTCGAAGAGAACATGCTTGAGGATCCTCGTCCGAAAAATGTATTTGCTTATCTGCGGGCCTTAGCATCCACTGACGAGCTTCTGAACGAGCGTACGGAAAGGCCCATTTTGGAAGAGCGCTACGACGGCATCGGGGCGGTCGCGAGTGGAACGGTGCTCTCATGCTACCTATCGGGTGAATGTCTTGGATCCCAGCAGGACGATCCCGCGCCGCTCATCTATCCCTTTGGCCTCAATGCGAGCCAGAAGAAGGCCGTCGAGCGAGCTTTTTCCGATAGGCTCAGTGTTGTGCAGGGGCCTCCCGGAACGGGGAAGACCCAGACCATTCTCAACATCATCGCCAACAACATAATGCAGGACAGAACCACGGCCGTCGTGTCGAACAACGTGTCGGCCGTAGAGAACGTTGTGGACAAGTTGGGCCGGAACGATTTGGATTTCGTCTGCGCGCTACTGGGGAGGGGCGAAACCAAGGAGAAGTTCTTCGGGAACCAACCGACCTATCCAGATTCTCTCGAAGCCTGGGATATGGCTTCGGAGGATCGTGAAAGGCTTCTCGCCGAGGTGGGCGAGTTGGTGGGCGGATTGGGACGAGCTTTTAAAGATCGTGAGCGTCTCGCCGAAATCGACGCATCGATAGACGCGTACGAAAGAGAATACGGATACTTCAAGGCCTATGCCGAGAGCCTTGGCACAGGAACCGTCGAGCAGCATGATCCGCGCTTCGGACGGGCTTCTCGAAACATCCTGCGTTTTTGGGTTAGGGAGGGTCAGCGCGTCGAGGAGGGTCGTTCCGTTGGTTTTCTGTACCGCGCCTACATCAGGGCTTTCTTCGGCGGGTTCTACCTTGATGCGGTCAAACGTGACGACTTCCTCGTCGTGCCATTGCTGCAAGACGCGTTCTATCGTGCGAAGCTAAGGGAGTTGAGGGATGAGGCTCGCCTCCTCAAGGAAAGGTCGTACGACTTCGAGGCGAACATGGCGACTATCGAGGAGAAGTCCATGCGGGCGTTCAAAGCCCAGCTTGCAAAACGTTACTCGGCGAATCGGGATCGTAGGACGTTCGAGTTGAGGGGCCTCTGGAGCAGATCGGTGGCGTTCGCGAAAGAGTATCCGGTGGTGTTGAGCACGACGCACTCGATCACGACCTCCCTCGGTCCGTGCTTTAGGTACGACAGCGTTCTCATGGACGAAGCCTCCCAGATTAGCGTGGCAGCTGGAGCCTTGGCTCTTGCATGCGCCAAAAACGCGGTCATCGTAGGCGACCATAAGCAGCTCGCCAACGTGGTGAAGAGGGAGCGTGCAGACGAAACGGACCGCATTGCCGACAAGCATCGCGTCTCAGATTGCTACCGCTATGCGAAGCACAGCATGCTCACGTCGGTTCTCTGCCTTTGGCCTGCATTGCAGCTGACTTTGCTCAAAGAGCACTACCGCTGCCATCCTCAGATAATCGGCTTCTGCAACAAGATGTACTACGACGGTGATCTTGTCATCATGACGAAGGACGAGGGGGAGCGCGACGTGCTCTCCTTCCATCGCACCGTGTCGGGGAACCACGAGCGGGGGCGCAGGAACATGCGTCAGATCTCCGTGGTGTGCGACGAAATCATACCTGACCTGGTCGATTCGGGGGTTCGGGATATCGGCGTGATAGCGCCGTTCAATCCTCAGGTGTGCGAGTTGAAGAAAGCGGTTCCCGAAGGCGTTTCGGTTGCGACGGTCCACAAGTTCCAAGGGCGCGAGAACGATGCCATCGTGCTCTCCACCGTCGAGGATGCCATTGGATCCTTCGTCGGCGACCCGCAAATGGTGAACGTTGCGGTTTCCCGTGCGGTCAAGAAACTTCGCGTCGTCGCATCACAGAATCTTCGAGGACGCAAGGACAACGATATCGAGGAGCTTGCGCGCTATATTGAGTACAACGGATTCGAGATCGTCCAAAGCCAAATCAGGTCCGTGTTCGACTTGCTGTACAAGGAATACGCCGAAGAGCGTGCGAGGTATTTGGGCAAGCGACCGCGCGTTTCCCGCTACGATTCCGAGAACCTCATGGCGGCGGCTTTGGAGGATATGCTCGCAACGGGCCGTTTTGCGCAGGTGTCGTTCCGGTGCCATGTGGGGTTGTCCACGCTGGTAGGTGACGGGGTCGTCCTGTCGCCGCATGAGGAGAGGTACGTGAGGAACCCGCGTACGCACGTGGATTTCCTTTTCTTCCGCGAGATGAACAAGCGTCCCTTGTTGGCCGTCGAGGTCGATGCTTGGCAGTTCCATAAGGAAGGCACGAAGCAATACGAGCGGGATCGGATGAAGGATGCGGTTCTCGAGCGGTGCGGGCTTCCGTTGCTCAGACTGCCAACTGACAGCAGGGGAAGGGAGTACGACGTGGGCGCAATCGAGAGAATGTTGGAACGTTGCATTGCTGAGCACGACGAAGGATCTGAAGAGGCTATCTGATATCGAATTCGAGAAAAGCACGGTCGTGGGATAAGATGCGCTCCTCCTCCAAGCGGCGAAGCGGATCGGGCTGCGGCTCCGAACCGCACCTGCATTTCCACATCCAGAGGGGTCAAAGTTTCTATACCTCGCCGGGCGTGCCGGTGCGGTTCGCGGGTGCGACAGCCGTCCCTGCGCCGTGCTACGGGGCGGCCGACCCCCGCCCGGTTCCACCTGAGGCATACGACGATTTCCCACCGTTTCGCACACGTGGTCTGAAAGGTGGAAAGCGGTGCGTAGTCGCCGCGTTCGCACGCAACCGATCTGATGCGCCCCTTCGTCGATCGAAGGGGTGTCGGCATTCAACGCCTTCGTAGCCTGCGTCGGAGCGTGCGCACGGTACGATTCCCTTGTTGCGGTACTCGCCGTTTCCAAACATTTTCAGCTGAACCCGCACGGATCGATCGTAGGATTCGTTATAGAGGATAGAGGAGGTGAAGCGGGGCTTGAAGAACAGGGCTGCGAGACGGCGAGGCGTTCGATCGCTTGGTCGAAGAGCATTACGACGACGTGCTGGCGTACTGCCGGCGGCATGCTCCGTCCTACGACGACGCGCCGGACGTGGCGCAGGAGGCGTTCCTGCGTTTCGTGCGCAGCGGGCGCTCGCCGCGCGACGGCAAGCCGCTCGCGTACCTGTTCACCATCGCGCGCAACCTCTGCATCGACGCCGCGCGGGCGCGGCGGCTTCCCGTCGGGCCTCTCGACGTAGACGTGCCCGACGGCTCGCCCGACGCCGACCCGGCGATGGCGATCGGGGGCGGCGAGGTGGGCGCGCTGGTGGACGCGCTCTCCCCTGAGCTGCGCGACGTGGTGGAGCTGCGCTTCGACCAGGGGTTCAAGGTGGGCGAGATCGCGGACGTGCTGGGGGTGTCGCGGTTCGCGGTGAACCGGCGGCTCAACCGGGCGCTCGCGGAGCTGCGGCGAGGGCTGGAAGGAAAGGACGAAGCATGAGCGACGTGGGAAAGCGGGACATGGAGCGGCTGCTGCGAGCGCACTACCGCGCCGAGCGCGGCGCGCCGGACGAGGCGTCGAAGGCGGCGGCCCTCGCCGCCGTGCGCGCGGCGGTGGCGTCGGAGCAGCGGTCGAGCGCGAGCGCGGAGGCCGCAGCGGGCGCAACCGTGGGCGAGCGGAGCCGTGAGGCGGCGTTCGCCGGGTTCGTCGCCGCTCAGGCGCGCTTCATTCACCCGCGCGTATGGGTGGCCCAGCTCGCGCTCATGGCCGTCATGGCGGTCCTCTGCCTCCCGTCGAGCGGCATGGCGCACGGCATCCCGGTCGTCTCGGGCATGCTGGCGGCGGCGACGGTGCTCGTGGGCCTGCCCGAGCTGCTGGCCAGCGCTGCGCACCGCGTGGCCGAACTCGAGTACGCCTGCCGCTTCGACTGCTGCGCGGTCGCGCTGGCGCGGCTCATCGTGCTGGGGTGTTCGGACGTGGTGACGGTCACCGCCATCGCGCTCGCGGCGCCTGTCATGCTCGGCGCCGATCCCTTCGCGTCGCTCGTGCACGCGTGCGTTCCCTACTTCCTCTCGTGCGCGGGCGCGCTGCTCGTGGCGCGCCGGTGCCCTTCGTCGCAGGCGCTGGCGCTGTCGTGCGCGTGGGCGCTGCTGGTGATCGTGGGCACGTATGCGGCGTTCTCCCTCGTCCCCGATGCGTACGCCCAGGCGTCGACATGGGCATGGGCGCTTGTGGCGGCGGGCTCGCTCGGCTGGGCCGCGCACGAGGTGCGCACGTGGATTCGCGGCATCGAGGGCGGCCTTGACGTGTTCGCCCCCGCGTCGGCTGCCCGATGAGCCCGGCGATGCCGGCGAATCCCGGAATTCGACGACTCTATGATGACAAGGAGCATGGCATGGACCTGACGATAGACCGCCTGACCAAGCAGTTCGGATCGAAGATCGCGGTCGACCGCGTGTCGACCCGGTTGACGCCCGGCGTGTACGGCCTTCTGGGAGCGAACGGCGCAGGCAAGACCACCCTCATGCGCATGGTGTGCGACGTGCTGCGCCCCACGTCCGGCGAGATACGCTTCGACGGCCGCGACGTGCGCCTGCTCGGCGACGAGTACCGCGCCCGGCTGGGCTACCTTCCGCAGGACTTTGGCTACTACCCCGACTTCTCGGCGCTCGACTTCATGTGCTACCTGGCGGCGCTCAAGGGGCTCGATCGCCGCGCGGCGCGCCGCCGCTCGCTCGAGCTGCTGGAAACGGTGGGCCTCGCCGACGTGGCGCGGCAGAAGGTGCGCACGTTCTCAGGCGGCATGAAGCAGCGGCTGGGCATAGCGCAGGCCGTGCTGAACGACCCGGCGGTGCTGGTGCTCGACGAGCCCACGGCCGGGCTCGACCCGAAAGAGCGCGTGCGGTTCCGCAACCTCATCGCCAGCTTCGCGCAAGACAAGATCGTCATCCTGTCCACGCACATCGTGTCGGACGTCGAGTACGTCGCCGACGAAATCCTCGTCATGCGCGCGGGCGCGTTCATCATGCAGGGCGCACCGACGGACATCGTCGCGACGGTGACGGGCAAGGTGTGGGAGTGCCATGTGGACGCGCGCCGCGCCGACGAGCTGGCGGCTGCGAGCTGCGTGAGCAACGTCCACTACGCTGCCGACGGGCACGCGGTGGCGCGCGTCGTGGCCGACGAGGCTCCGGTGGCCGGCGCGCGGGCGCTCGATCCCACGCTGGAAGATGTGTACCTGTACGTGTTCCGCGACGAGGTGGTTCCGCTGTCCTGACGGACAGCGGAACGTGCCGACGCTGCGAAGCGTCGATGCACTTGATCTCGCCTCTTTTTCGCTTGCCCTCACGTGCGAAGCACGCTCGGCCGCGAAACGGGGCGATCTCGAGCACCTCGACGCTTCTCGCTGACTTTTATTCAACTGGTGAGAGAAGGAATATACCATGCTTGATCTGGTGAGATTCGAACTCAAGAAGCTGCTCGTGCGCCGCACGTCGCTCATTGCCTGCGCAGGCATCCTCGTGATGCTGTGCGGCATCATGGCGCTCAACGTCGCGCAGACGAGGACGACATCGAACGCCGACGAGGTGCTGACCGGCACCGCCGCCATCGCGCATCAGAAGGAGAAGGCCGTCGCGCACGAGGGCGTGCTGGACGCCGATCGCGTGCGGGAAGAGGTGGCCGCCTACCGGGCGCTCGCGTTCTCGAAGGTGGATCCCGCCGACGTGGCCGGCCTGAGCGACGACGCGGCGTACGCGCTCATGAAGCAGGCGTACGGCGAAGACGAGTTCCGCATGCTGTACGACCCGTATTACGTCTACCTGTTCTCGCCGTGGAAGGCAGGCGCCCTCGAGCCGTACCAGGTGGCGGCGCAGCTCGACGACGGCGCCGCCGACGGGTTCTACGAAGCCATCGCGGGCAAGCTACAGCGCACGCTCGACAACGGCATGGGCGGTACGTGGACGTATTCCGATGCCGAGCGCGCGTACTGGACGGAGAAGCAGGGCGGGGTAGGCGAGCCTTTGGCCTACGGGTACGCGGGCGGATGGAGCGACGTGCTGGCATGCCTCGGGTTCTTCGCCTTCGCGATGGTGGCCGTCTGCATCGCGCTCACGCCCGTGTTCTCGGGAGAGTACCAAGACCGCACCGACGCCGTGCTGCTCTCGTCGCGCTACGGTCGCTCGAAGCTGGTGGCGGCGAAGATCGTCGCGGCGCTCGCGTTCGCCACGGCCTACTTCGCGCTGGCGACGCTCATCATCATGGGCGCGGCGCTCGCGTTCTTCGGTGCCGAGGGCGGGGATCTGCCGGTGCAGGTGCTGTCGCTGTCCATCCCGTACGACCTCACGATGGCCGAGGCGACCTGGACGGCGGTGGGGATAGCCTACCTCATGACGCTGGGGTTGGCGGGTCTCACGCTGCTGTTGTCGTCGAAGCTGCGCTCCCAGCTGGCCATCTTCGCCGCCTGTGCGGCGCTCATCTTCCTTACGGGCATGATCCCCTCCGGCGGCAACGCCGTGCTGCTGCACGCGCTGTACCTGTTTCCGATCAACGGCTTGAACGATCAGGTGCTGTTCAACTCGCTCGTATCGTATCCGGTCGGGTCGTTCGTAATCGACCTCATAGGTCTGCTCGCGTGCGTCTACGCCCTCGTGCTGGCGGCGTGCGTGCCCCTGGCCGCCTGCGCGTTCAGGCGGCACCAGGTGGTGTGAGAGATACGCGTCTGGTGATGCCTGTATAATGAAAGCGGCGGCAGAGATGGAGGCGGCGTGGGGCGGAGGCGGATATGATGTTCGATCGAGGGTTCATGGCGTTGCCGACGTGCGTGGCGCTTGTAGCGGTGCTCGTCGTATGCTTGGCGCAGCGAGTCGGAATGCGGCGCACGTGCCTCTACCTGGTGCTTACGGTCTACGTCGGCGCCGTGGCGGCGGTCACCCTCTTTCCGCTTCCGGTGGGTCTCCAGCTGGGCTCGCCTCAGGATCAGGTTGTCGTATGGGGCGCGACGATCAATCTCGTGCCTTTCGCCGGTATCGCTCGAACGGTGGCCGATGCAGCGCAGACCGGCTGGTGGTGGACGATCGCAGTAACCATCGTGGGCGGTAACGTGCTTATGTTCGTTCCGCTGGGGTTCATGCTGCCGTTGCTGTCCGAGCGCTTTCATCGATTTCGCACAACGTTGTTTGTCCTGGTTGCGTGTTCGGCAGCCATCGAGCTAGCCCAGTTGACGGTTGGGCTAGCCGTGGTTGGCGGTCTGTATCGCGTCGTGGATGTGGATGATGTCATCTTGAACGTGGTCGGCGGTTCGATCGGCTTCGGCTTGTGGAAGGCGTACGAGCGTTTGCGCGTCGCTCGTTGCGGACGACGCGCAGACTGAGTCCTATGCCTTTTCCAGTTGCTGGTCCAGCAGCTTCTCCAGCGTTCTCCAGGCCAGCTCGGCGCATTTGACGCGGGCGGGCATGCGGGCGATGGATTCGAGCTCGGCGGCTTCGTCGAGGTCGGCGCGCTCCTCGTCGGTGAGCGGGCGTCCCTTGATCATGTCGAGGTAGAGGCCGCTTAAGCGGCGCGCTTCGCCCACGGTCTCGCCGGTGACGAGGTCGGCCATCATGTCGGCCGCCGCCTGGCTCACGGCGCAGCCGTGGCCGGTGAAGGCGGCCTCCTCTATACGATCGCCTCTCAGGCGCAGCGACAGCGTCAGCTCGTCGCCGCAGCTGGGGTTCACGCCGTCGTGCGTGCAGGTGGGCTCGTCCATCTGGTACTTGTAGTCGGGATGCGCGTTGTGCTCCATGAGCGCCGCGGTGTAGATGCTAGCCATTGAAGGTCCTCCAAACGCCGTCCAGGCCGTCGACGAGCGCGTCGATGTCGCCCTCGTCGTTGTAGAACGCCAGCGACGCGCGGCAGCACGACTCCACGCCCAGCCACGCCAGCAGCGGCTGGGCGCAATGGTGCCCGGCGCGGATGGCCACGTCGTGCTCGTCGAGGATGCTGGCCACGTCGTGCGGGTGGATGCCGTCCACCTCGAAGCTGATGGCGCCGTGGTGCTGCGCCGGGTCGGGGTGGCCGATGATGCGGATGTAGGGCAGCGCCGCCAGACGTTCCATGGCGGCGCGCACGAGCGCTTGCTCGCGCGCCTGCAACGCGTCCCAGCCGATGCCCTCGAGGTAGCCCAGCGCGGCGGCCGTCGCCACGATGCCGGCGGCGTCCTGCGTGCCGGCCTCGAACTTCTCGGGCACGGGCGCCCACACGGCCCCTTCCTGCGTGACCGACGAGATCATCTCGCCGCCCGTGAGGAACGGCGGCATGGCCTCCAGCAGGTCGAGCTTGCCCCACAGCACGCCCACGCCGAAGGGCCCCAGCGCCTTGTGCGCTGAGAACGCGAAGAAGTCGGCGCCGAGTTTCCGCACGTCGACGGGCAGGTGCGGCACCGATTGCGCGCCGTCCACCACCATGAAGCCGCCGTGGGCATGCACGCGCTCGGCCATGGACTCGATGGGGTTCTCGATGCCGAGGACGTTCGACACGTGAGCGGCCGCGACGATCTTGGTGCGCGGGCCGATCTTCGCGCCCAACTCCTCCTCGCCGATCACGCCGTCCTCGTCGGGGAACAGGTACACGAGGCGCGCGCCCGCCGCGCGGCACGCCTGCTGCCAGGGGATGAGGTTCGAGTGGTGCTCCATGATGGTGATGCACACTTCGTCGCCGGGCTCCAGCACGGTGGGGGCGAACGCCTTCGCCACGAGGTTCAGGGCCTCGCTGGCGTTGCGGCAGAACACGACCTCGCGCGCATCGGCGGCGCCGATGAAGCGCGCGACGTGGGCGCGGGCCTCGTCGATGGCCTCGGTGGCGTCCACCGACAGGCGATAAAGGCCGCGCAGGGCGTTCGCGTTCATCTTCTCGTAGAAGCGGCGCTGCGCGTCGAGGGCGACGGCAGGGCGCTGGGCCGTGGCTGCGCTGTCGAGGAAGGCGAGGCCGGGGTTGGCCGCCAGCAGGGGGAAGTCCTGCTTGTAGGGGTTCGCGGCTATGTCGATTGCGAGGGGGTTGCTTTCGGGGACGCTCCCGGGGACGCCCGGGTCGGCCGTTCGCGTGCGGCGTTGCTCCCGGACGTCGCCTTCCGGCCATGTGGTTGGGGTGCTCATGCGACGGCCTCCTCGATCTCGATGCCGCGGGCGGCGGCGAGGCGGGCTACGGATGCGAGGGTGCGCTGGTCGGGCGCGTTGATGGCCGCTTCCTCGAAGGAGGCGGTGATGAACAAGCGCTCGGCGTCGTCCGGCGAGATACCGCGGCTGGCCAGGTAGAACAGCTGCTCGGGACGCACGTGGCCGATGGTGGCGCCGTGGTTGCCGGCCACGTCGTCCTCGTCGCAGAGGATGACGGGCACGGTGCGGTTCGCCACGCGCTCGTCGGCAAGCAGCACCGTCTCCTGCTCGGAGCCGACGGAACCCTTGCAGCCGTGCACGAGCTCGATGGTGCCGCGCAGCGTCTTCTCCGATTCGCCCGCCAGCACGCCGTTCGCGTCGAGGTTGCACACGGTGCGCCGTCCTCGCTGGTGCGCGACGTAGTTGAAGTCGCGCTGCTGGGAGGCATGCCCCAGGTAGCGCGTGTCGATGTCGAGGCGCGCGTCGTCGCCGCGCAGGTCGGCGTCGAGCCCCGTGTACGCGCGGCCCGCGCCCAGCACGGTGTGGCGCACCTGCACGAGGGCGCGCTCGTCGAGCACGATGCCCGCATCGTCGAGCGCGATCCATCCGTCGTCGAGCGTCTGCGTGACGGCGACGTCCACCCGCGCATCGGCGCCGGCGAACACGCGCAGTCGCACGCCCACGACGCCCGCGCCCGGCGCGGGCGAATCGAGCGCGACGGCCAGCGACAGCGACGAGCCCGGAGCGGCCACGACGTCGACGGCGGCCGCGTTGGCCGCGCCGTCCACGCCTTCGACGCGCACTGTTGCGCAGGTGCGCTCGTCAGGGCGCGTGGCCAGCACGACAGGCTCGCCCGCCACGAACTCGAGGTATTCGCGCGCTTCGTCGCCCATGCCGGTGGTGAAGACGTCGGCAGGGGAGAGGTAGCGGTTCTCGAGCGCCTGAAGCTGGTAGGCTGAGAGCGCGGGAGCGTCGAGCCCCTCCATGGCAGCACCCTCCTCTGAGGCGGCTCCGCCCTCCGCGGCCGTCCCATCCTCCATGGCTGCAGTGAGGGTTGCTTGGTCGTTAACCTGGTGCGCAGCCGCCCCGCCTTCCATGGCTGCAGGGAGGGCCGCCTGGTCGTCGACCTGGTGCGCAGCCGATGTCGGGGCGCTCGCGGGTTCGACCGGGGCGCCGCCGGTGTCGGCCGCGCGCGTGTCGCGGATGTCCCCGAGGTCGTCTGCGGCCACGGAAGAGGGGGTGCCCGCGCATGCGGCGGGTTGATCCCGAAGTCCTTGCGCGGCCATGGGGGCGGGATCGGCCAAGGAAAGGAGCGCGCGGTCGAACGCATCCGCTTCTCCCCACAGCCCTTCCTCGCACGACACTTCCACCTGCTGGGCGGCTGCAAGGCCGCTCGGCAGCTCTATGTCCACGTCGTTGACGTGCAGGCGATGCCAGGTGGGGGCGGGCATCGCGTTCGCGTGTTCTATCGTGAGGGTTCCCATTATCCGATGGCCCCTTCCATTTCTAGCTTGATCAGGTTGTTCATCTCCACGGCGTACTCCAGCGGCAGTTCCTTCGACACGGGGTCGGCGAAGCCGTTCACGATCATCGTGCGCGCCTCTTCCTCCGACACGCCGCGGCTCATCAGGTAGAACACCTTATCGTCGCCGATGCGCCCGATGGTGGCCTCGTGGCCGATGTCCACGTGCTTGCAGCGGATGTCCATGGCCGGGATGGTGTCCGACCGGCTGATGTCGTCCAGCATAAGCGACTGGCACGACACGCTGGCGGCCGCGCCCCGCGCGTTCTCGGTGGCCACGATGGACGAGCGGAACGTGGAGGCGCCGCCGCCCTTCGAGATGGACTTCGTCTCCACGGTGGCCGACGTGTCGGGCGCGGCCAGCACCACCTTGCAGCCGGTGTCGAGGTTCTGCCCTGCGCCGGCGAACGTGATGCCGGTGAAGCTGCTGGTCGACTTGCGCCCGGCCAGGATGGACATGGGGTAGAGGTAGCCCACGTGGCTGCCGAACGACCCGCTGATCCACTCGACGGCGCCGCCCTCCTGCACCACGGCGCGCTTCGTGTTGAGGTTGTACATGTTCTTCGACCAGTTCTCGATCGTGGAATAGCGCAAGGACGCGCGCTTGCCCACGAACAGCTCCACGGCTCCGGCGTGCAGGTTCGCCACGTTGTACTTCGGCGCCGAACAGCCTTCGATGAAGTGCAGGCTGGCGTCGTCCTCCACGATGATCAGCGTGTGCTCGAACTGTCCTGCGCCCTTCGCGTTCAGGCGGAAGTAGCTTTGCAGGGGGAAGTCCAGCTTCACGCCCTTCGGCACGTAGACGAACGAGCCGCCGCTCCACACCGCGCCGTGGAGCGCGGCGAACTTGTGGTCGGTGGGCGGGATGAGCGTCATGAACTTCTCCCGGATGAGCGCCTTCCACTTCGGCTCGCGCAGCGCCTCCTCGATGCCGGAATAGACGATCCCCATGTCGGCAGCCGTTTTCTGCATGTTGTGGTACACCAGCTCGGAGTCGTACTGCGCGCCGACGCCGGCCAGGTAGGCGCGCTCGGCCTCAGGGATGCCCAGCCGGTCGAACGTGTTCTTCACGTCGTCGGGGAGGCTTTCCCAATCGGCCTGTTGGTCGGTGGCGGGCTTCACGTACGTCACGATGTGATCCATGTCGAGGCCTTCGAGGCCGGGGCCCCAGTCGGGCGCCTCCATGCGCTGGTAGGTGTCGAGCGCCTTGAGGCGGAAGTCGAGCATCCAGGACGGCTCGTCCTTCTTGGCCGAGATCTCGCGGACGATGTCGGGCGTGAGGCCTGCGTCGAGACGGAGGGACGGGTCGGTCGCGTCGCTGATGTCGTACAGCGTGCGGTCGACGTCCTCCACATAGGTTCGGAACTCTTTAGTCATGCGTGCCTCCTAGAGCGCGGCGACAGGCTCGCGCGCCGCTTCCGCACCGGCTTGCTCGAACTGCTCGAAGCCCTGCTCGTTGATCGATTCGATGAGCGAGGAGTCGCCCTCGGCCACCATGCGGCCGCGCACCATGACGTGCACGCGGTCGACGTCGAGGTGCTCGAGGATGCGCGTGTTGTGGGTGATGACGACCAGCGCGCCGCCCGTGGCGCGACGGTACGCGTCGATGCCGCGCGACACCACGCCCAGCGCGTCCACGTCGAGGCCCGAGTCCGTCTCGTCGAGGATGGCAAGCTTCGGTTCCAGCAATAGCAGCTGCAGCATCTCCAACTTCTTCTTCTCGCCGCCCGAGAAGCCCACGCCCAGCTCGCGGTCGAGATACGACGGATCCATGTCCAGCTCGTCGGCCAGGGCGCGCACGTGCTTCTTGAACTGCTTGCCCTTGAGCTCTTTGCCGTCGCGGCCGGCGACGGTGGCGCGCAGGAAGCTTGACAGGGGCACGCCGGGGATTTCAACGGGCGCCTGGAAGCTCAGGAACAGCCCCGCGCGCGAGCGCTTGTCGGGGGAGAGGTCGGTGATGTCGCGGCCGTCGAACTCGACGGAGCCGCCGTCCACGCGGTAGGCGGCATCTCCCATGACCACGTGGCCGAGCGTGGATTTGCCTGCGCCGTTCGGGCCCATGATGACGTGGGTCTCGCCGGGGCCCACGGCCAGATCGATATCGTGCAGGATGGGAGTTTCGTCAACCGAGGCGGAAAGCCCGCGGATGGTGAGGAGCGAATCGCGCGTCGTGATCGTCATGTGCGGTGCCTTTCATTAATCATATAGTTTTGCTAGGATTAAGATAGATGCACGGGAGAATTTGTCAAGACTTAATCATACAAGTTTGCTAGAATTTACGGAAAGCGGTCGGCGGCCTTCCGGTGCGAACGACTGCTTCACGCGATACGTTCGCATGGAGGGACGCGGGACTGCCGCGCGAGATCGCCATCGTGTGCGGCGCGAAACGGAAAGGAAGGGTGATCGAGATGCTCGTATCGACGAAGGGCCGTTATGCGCTGCGGCTCATGGTATGCGTGGCGCAAGCGGGAGCGGAGGGTAAGGTTGCCCTGCGCGAGGTGTCGGAGCGCGAGGACATCTCGCTCAAGTACCTCGAGCAGCTGGCTCGTCCGTTCGTGCAGGCAGGGTTGCTTCGCAGCGTGCGCGGCAAGGGCGGCGGCTACGCGCTGGCACAGGAGCCGGCCGCTATCAGGGCGGGCGACGTGCTGCGCGCGGTGGAAGGCTCCACGGCCCCGGTGGCGTGCCTTGATTTGCAAGAGGGGATGGCCTGCCCGCGAGCGGGCGAATGCACTACCGTGCGTTTCTGGGCCGGCCTCGACGAGGTCATCGAGCGCTACGTCGACGGCGTCACGCTTGCCGATCTGGCCGGGGAACCCGGCTTGCCGTCCCTTCCTGCAATCTAACGCGGGTATGACGAGGCTCTAACGGGTTAGATCACGATGACTTTTCCGCTTCGGAAGGCTGATACGCGAGCCATACAATGACCGGACAGCGTATCGGGTTCCACCGAAGGAGTTGCATGAAACGGGTTATCGTGATCGGTGCCGGCGTTGCCGGTTTGGCGGCGGCTGCGCGCTTGCAGCATGCCGGATACGAGGTGACGCTCTTCGAGAAGGAGCCGCTTGTGGGCGGCAAGATGAACCAGATCCGCGAGGAAGGGTTCACGTTCGACGTGGGTCCCACCATCGTCATGATGCCCGAGCTGTACCGCGAGGTGTTCGAAACGTGCGGCCGCAATGCCGACGACTACATCCCCATGGAGAAGGTCGAACCGCTCATGGACATCTCCTTCGGCCCCGGCGACCGTCTGCGCTTATCGAACGATCTCGCCTCTATGACCGCCGCCGTGGAGGCCGTCGGGGAGAAAGACGCGCAGGGTTACTTCGAGTACCTGGCGCTGCTGTACAAGCGCTACCTCATCGCGAAGGACAACTTCCTGCAACGCTCGTTTCGCAAACCGATCGATTTCTACAACCCGAAAAGCTTGGTAGCCGGTCTGCGCTTGCACACGCTCGGCGACGCGTACTCGTCGGTCGCGCATCATGTGAAGGACGACCGGCTGCGCAAGGCGCTCGCGTTCCAAACGCTCTATATCGGCATCTCGCCGTTCGAAGGCCCCTCGCTGTACATGATCATCCCTATGATCGAGCTGCTGTACGGCGTGTGGTTCATGAAGGGCGGCATGTACGCGATGGCGCAGGCCATGGGCCGACTGTTTCTCGAGCAGGGAGGAGAGCTGCGCACGTCCACGCCGGTGGAGCGCATCGTGGTGGAGAACGGCTGCGCCTGCGGCGTCGAGGCGGGAGGGACGGTGCACTATGCCGACTACGTGGTGTGCGACGCCGACTTCCCCTACGCCATCACCCAGCTCGTCGACGAGGCCGACGCGCGCGGCAAGTACACGCCGCATAAGGTCGAGGACATGGAGTACTCCTGCTCGTGCTTCATCCTGTACCTGGGCTTGGACAAACGCTATCCCTCCGATGCGGTGCATTCCATCCGCTTTGCCTCCGATTTCGAGCGCAACATCGACGACATTTTCGACGACGCGCGCTTTCCCGACGACCCGTCGTTTTACTGCTACGCGCCTTCGTCGCTGGACCGCTCGCTTGCGCCCGAGGGCTGTTCGACGCTGTACGTGCTGGTGCCGGTGCCGCCGCTGTCGCCCGCATCACCCCGCTGGACGGACGCGGAAGTGGCCGAGTACCGCGACCGGGTGCTCGACCTCATGGAGCGCGAGACGGTGTACGAGGACGTGCGCGACCATATCGTGTTCGAGCGCGCCTACACGCCGCTCGATTTCGCCGAGCGGTTCAACGCCTACGACGGCGCGACGTTCGGCTTGCGGCCGACGCTCGGGCAGAGCAACTACTGGCGCCCTCACAACAAGGCGACCGACTGCAACCGCCTGTACTTCTGCGGCAGCAGCGTCCATCCGGGCGCGGGCGTGCCTATCGTGCTGCTCAGCGCTAAGCTGGCGGCAGAGGAGCTGATGCGCGATGACCGCCTGTAGCCTCTTCGACGAGCGCGCGGACGATTTCGCGTGGTGCGAGGACGTGATCAGGCGAAACTCGCATAGTTTCTACCGAGCGTTCTCGCTGCTGCCCGCTTGCAAGCGCCAGAGCGTGTACGCGCTGTACGCGTTCTGCCGCTTGGCCGACGACTGCGTCGACCGCGACGCCAGCGCGGCGAAGCTCGAGCAGGTGCAGGACGACCTTGCGCGGTTCTTCGCAGGCACCGTGGTCGACGCTCCGTTGTGGCGCGCGCTCGACGCGGTATGCTCTTCGTTCGACCTGGACGCGCAGCCCTTCTTCGACATGCTGGAAGGACAGCGTCGCGACCTGTCGTTCCGTCAGCCGGAAACGATGGGCGACCTGGAGGAATACGGCTACTACGTGGCCGGGTCGGTGGGGCTCATGCTGCTGCCCATCCTGCACGCCGCTTCTCCGGTGGACGACGGTTTGCGCGACAGCGCGGTGGCGCTGGGCGTGGCCATGCAGCTGACCAACATCCTGCGCGACGTGGGCGAGGACTTGGAGAACGGGCGCGTCTACCTGCCCGCGGAGGTGCTGGAGGCGGCGTCGTACGCGCCGGAGCGCCTGCGCGCGCACGCGGTGGACGAGGCGTTCCGCAACGCTTGGGAGACGGTGGCGCACCGCTCGGAGGAGTTGTACCGCCCCATGGAGCGCGACGTGATCGAGCTGGACGACGACAGCCGGCTTCCCACGCTGTCGTCGCTGTACCTGTACCGCGGCATCTTGGACGAGGTGCGCGCCGACGGCTACCGTTGCTTCGAGCATCGCGCCGTCGTGTCAAAGGCAACGGCGCGCGAGTTGGTGGACGAAGCGCTGGCGGCGCTCGAGGAAGGAAAGCGATGATGGGCGACGTGATGGAGAACCTGATCGGCTTGAGCGTCTCGCTTGCGTACGTGCTGGCGGTGCTGGGAGCGTCCAGCCTGGCCGCGCGGCGTGGCGCGTCGTCGGAGGCAACCCGCAAGCTCGTGCATATCGCGCTGGGCGGCTGGTGGCTCATCGCGGCCCGGTTCTTCGATTCGCCTCTGTGGGCGGCGGCGCTTCCTGCTGCGTTCATCCTTGTGAACGCGTTTGCGTACCGTCGGCAGAAGCTGTCGTTCATGGGACGCGACGGCGGCGAGGACACGCCGGGCACGGTGTACTACGCGGTGTCGCTGACGGCGCTCGCGCTGTTCTCGTTCGGTATCGGCACGCCGTACGTGGGCGCGCTCGGCTTCTTCTGTATGGCGTTCGGCGACGGGTTCGCAGCTGTGCTGGGCAAGCGGTTCGGACGGCGCGTGCTGGTGGGATGCTGCGGGAAGACGCTGGTGGGAAGCGCGACCATGCTGGCGGTGAGCTTCGCTTCCTGCGCCGTCGTGCTGATGGCGCCGCCGCCTTTCGGTGCGGGCGGCATCCTGGGCGCGCCGGGCGGCGCGTTCGCCCCGCTGGGCTCGCTCGCGGCGTCGCTTCTGGCCGCGGCCCTGCTGGCCGCGGTCGCCGCTGCCATCGAGGCGTTCTCGGTGGAGGGGCTCGACAACCTGTTCGTGCCGCTGGGCGTGTCGGCGCTGTACGCGGTGCTGTTCCTGCCCGCAGCCGCCTACACGCCCGCGCTCGCGGGATTGCTGCTGTCGGGCGCGGTGGCGCTCGCGTCGTTTCGGCTGCGGCTGCTCACCGTGGCCGGCGGCCTCGGCGCCGTGGCGGTGGGCACGCTCGCGTTCGCTATCGGCGGGTGGCCGCTGTGGCTGCTGCTCATGTGGTTCTTCGGCAGCTCGAACGTCGCGTCGAAGCTGATGGCGCGTTCGGCGGTCAAGCGGAACGGCGGGGCGCCCGCTTCGCGTAAGCACAGCGGCCCGCGTACGTTGCGGCAGGTGCTGGCGAACAGCGTGCCGTTCCTCGCGTGCGCGCTGGCGTATACGGCGACGGGGGAGCCGTGGCTGCTGCTTCTGGCGTCCGGCGCTCTGGCGGCCAGCACGGCCGACACGTGGGCGTCGGAGGTGGGCGTGTACAGCCGCCGGCCGCCGGTGAACATCCTCACGCGCGAGCCCATGCAGCGCGGGCTTTCGGGCGGCGTGAGCCCGTTGGGTCTCGCAGCCACCGTGGTGGGAGCCGTAACCTCGGCGTTTCTGGCCATGCTGCTGTTCCATGCGTTCGGCTACGCGATTCCCACCGGGCCCGACGCGTTCTTCTTCATCATCGCGTGCGGCGTCGTGGGCTCGCTCGTGGACAGCGTGCTGGGCGTGGTCATGCAAGCGAAGTACCGCTGTCCGAACGACGCTGAGGGAGGGCTCGTGGAAACGCCGCCGTGCGGGGCCCAGGCCGCGCTCGTGTCCGGCTACGCCTGGGTCACGAACGATGCCGTCAACCTCATGAGCGGCATCGCCGTCGTGCTGCTCGGCCTGCTCGTAGTGGTGTAGGCGGGCGCTGGCGGTCCGAGGGCGGGTGGATTTCGTCGGGTGGCTTCCGACGATCTGGGCGCGAAACGGCACCCATGACGATGTGCGAGCGCATTCGGCGGCGGCATCGCTTCGATGACGCGCAAAAGCCCAGGTGGTGAAAATCTCCCGGATGCTTCGTCGTCCGTTTGCCTTCTCGAGATTGTCATGGGTGCCGTTTCGCGCCCAGGAGTTCGGCGCGGGATGGTTGGACGTTCTGTGGCTTGCCGGTAACGGTTGGATGGAGTGCGCACGAGCTTCATAATCCTCGGGTATGTTCAGGAAGAGAGGGCCGGCGCAGGGCCGGCGTGAGAACGACGCGAGGAGGATAGGCGATGGCGCAGGAGGCGAACAGCAGAAAGGGAAAGTTGGGCGGGCTTTTCGACGACCTTTCGATAGCCCAGGTCGTTGCGGGTGCGCTTGCTGCGGTTACGTCCATGCTGCTAGCCTCGCAAATCGGCATATACGGTTCGGCGATCGGCGTGGGCGTGGGCTCGGTGGTGTCGGCCGTGGCATCGCAGCTGTACAAGAAGTTTTTGCAGCGCTCAGCCGACAAGCTCAAGGAGATCCATCCGGGCGAGACGCTGGCGATGGGCTCGAAGGGTTCGGCGGGATCGAAGGACGGCGCGAGTGCAGGCGGAGGCGCGGGTGCCGCAGTCGGCGCGGGGTCGGTCGCGGGCTCGCACGCTGCGGCGACCGCGAAGCTCGATGCTGCCGAGACGACGGCGCTCCCGAAAGAAGCCGCGCGCGGCCGGGCGCCGCATGCGGACACCTCGCTCGCCGGCGGCACGGTGGTGCAGCGGGCGCGCGCCGAGCGCCAGCGCAAGAAGAAGTTCAAGCGCGGCGTGGTGATCGTGTCCATCGTGTCGGCGCTGCTGGCGGTGGCGGTATCCGCCTTCGTCATCGACTTCGTGTCGGCCGGCCAGGGCGTGGGCGCGAAAACCGAGCCTATCCTGCCGTCGCGCAGCCAGCCGGTCGACGACGCCCCGGCGGCTTCCAACGGCAAGGACGCTTCGACGGGATCTTCCTCGCCCGAGGAAAGCGACGCGTCCAAGGACGGCGCGAAGGATCAAGGCGAGAGCCAGTCGGACGGCAAGGGATCGTCGGGGTCGGGCTCCGGCTCGGGAACCGATTCCGGGTCGAATTCCGGGTCGTCGTCGGGCGACCGGGGATCGTCGAACTCGGGATCCGGCTCGGGGTCGACGGACTCGAGCGGCTCTTCCGGATCGAACGGCTCGTCGGGCGGCGGCAGCGGTTCGGGCGGCGGGAGCGGCAACCTGTCGGATTCGGGCGACGGATCGAGCGGCAGTTCCGGCAGCGGCTCCGGCAGCACGGGCGCGCCGACGGGCTCCAGCGGTGCGGCCGGCTCGACCGCGGGTTCGGGGACGGCCGGCTCTGCCGGAGCGGCGCAGCTGGCGGCGAATCCGCCTGCGGCTTCCGTCGCGTCCTGACGTCGCGACGCGGGGTATACTGAGCGGCATGACTTCAACCGCCTACAGCTTCGATGCCGCGCTCGACGAGGGAGGCTGCTTGCGCGTCCGCTTCGCTAAGGACGCACTGCGCCCGCACGCTCGGTTCTCGCAGGATGCGGGGTAGCGCGTGGAATTCGGCATCACCATACCCATGCAGCGCCATGTGGGCCTGCCGCGCCCGCCGTACGGCGAGGTGGACGACCTGCTGTTCTGCTGGGAGGCGCACCGCATAGCCCTGGGAGGTTGCGATATGCTGCTGCTGGCGAACGCGAGCAACCGCTTCGCCGCGTTCGCGTGCATGCAGCCCGGGGAGTGGCGCGACTGGGAGCGCTCGGCGGTGTCGGCGCTGCGCGCGTCGCTGGCGGCATGCGGCTTCGCCGAGGGTTCGATCGACGCGTACCTGTTCTTCGGCGGGATTCCGGTCGTGACGCGCACGCACGGCCGGCGCCCCGTGGCGTTCATGAACGTGCTGGTGGACAAGCTGCTGCCGCTGGCGCTTCCCCTTCCGTCCGACGAGGGCGAGCCGTTCCCGCACGAGCTGTGCCGCCTCGCCAACGAGCATATGGCGTGCAAGGCGGCCGGCTTCGAGGGTATCGGCCTGCCGGCCGAGCGCTTCGCGGCCGACCTCGCGCGTCTGGGAATCGGGCGGGCGCGGTAGGCGTTCCGTGCTGCCGCGCATCTTCGCCCTAAAAACACGCCACAGCGCGTGAGGCGTGTTTTCGAAGCGATGATGCGTCGACGCGCATCGCAGGCGCCATGCCGCCGCGACCGCCGTCGTTCGAAACGGACGGTTCGGACTCGGAAACCGACCGCTTCGGGCGACAATGCAGCGGGCTTCTCGCGCGGCCGATCCGGCGGCCGTGATACCATGGTCGCCGACAGAAAGGACGCGCATGACGGCAACCGGCGACACCGCCACCTCGAAACTGGAACTGATCATGGGACGCGACGGCCTGGCGCGCCTTGCAGATTCCACCGTCATGGTGCTGGGCGTGGGCGGCGTGGGCTCGAACTGCGTCGAGGCGCTGGCGCGCGGCGGCGTGGGGCGGCTCATCGTGGTGGACCACGACGTGGTGCAGGCCAGCAACATCAACCGCCAGGCCATCGCGTTTCGCAGCACCATCGGCCGTAAGAAGGTGGACGTGGCGCGCGCGATGATCGCCGACATCAACCCCGAGGCGCAGGTGGAGGCGCTCGACCGGTTCGTGCTGGCCGAGGACGTGCCCGAATTCCTGGACGCCTACGCCGACAGGGTGGACTACGTGGTGGACGCCATCGACACGATCTCGGCGAAGCTGGCCGTCGCGCAGTACGCCGATGCGCACGGTGTGCGCCTCGTCAGCAGCATGGGAGCGGCCAACAAGCTGCGGCCCGAAGCTTTCCGGTTCGCCGACGTGTTCGACACGGTGAACTGCCCGCTGTGCCGCATCATGCGCAAGGAGGCGCGCAAACGCGGCATCCGCCGCCTGCGCGTGCTGTACTCGTGCGAGCAGCCCGTGCCGGTGCCCGTGCGCGAGGGTGCGGAGCGCCGCGAGCGGTCGAACCTGGGCACCGCCTCGTTCGTGCCGCCCATCATGGGCCAGATGATAGCCGGCGAGGTGCTGTGCGCGCTCGCAGGCGTTGGCGCGCATGCGGGGGAGGAGCACGCATGACGTCGGAAGCGCCTCGCCTCGGACGCGCGCATCCTCCGGCAGATCGCCCCGAGCCCGCGGCGTACCCGACCGAACCTTCCGAGCCTGTGCAGCGCCCGTCTTGTCATCCTGGGCGCAGCGCGCAGCGCGGAGTCGAAGGATCTCGAGCGGCGTCAGCCAGTGCGCTGTTCGACCTGCACTGTCACCTGGACTTCGATCCCGACACGCGGGCGGCTGCCCAGGTGCTGGCCGAGCTCTGCATAGGCGCGTTCTCGACGACGGTGACGCCGGAGGGCTACGAGCGGGCGCGCGGGCTGCTGGAGCCGTTCGGCAACGTGCGTGTGGGGCTGGGCCTGCACCCGTGGTGGATCGCCGACGGCCGCTTGGGCCCGCAGGACGTGGCGCTGTTCGAGCGGTTGGCGAAGGACGAGCGCTTCATCGGGGAAGTCGGCCTCGACTTCGGCCGCGATCGCGCCGAGACGCGCGATGCGCAGGTCGCGGCGTTCGAGCGCGTGGCGCGGGCGTGCGCAGGCGGCGGCAAGGTGCTGTCGATCCACGCCGTGAAGGCTGCGGGCGAGGCGCTCGACGTGCTGGAGCGCGCGGGCGCGCTGGTGGGAAACGCCTGCATCTTCCATTGGTTCTCGGGCGCGTCCGATGAGCTGCAGCGCGCCGTCCGCGCCGGCTGCTTCTTCTCGATCAACCCGCGCATGCTGGCGTCGAAGCGCGGCCGTGCCTACGCCCAGGCCGTCCCGGCAGAGCGCCTGCTGCTGGAAACTGACGCCCCGTCCCAGGCGGGCGAGCGCTACGATGCGCCCGCCGAAGCCGCTCGGCTCGCCGCCATGCTCGAAGCCCTCGCCGACCTACGTCGCACGCCCCGCGACGACCTTGCCGCCCGTATCGCGCGGACCAGCCGGCAGCTTTTCGCCTCCGCCTGACGCGCTCTTCGTCAGCCGGCGACTTCTTCAAGCACGCGCATCCGCTCGCCCATGTCTTCGCGCATGTCCCAGGCTGCGTACGGCAAGGCTTCGAATGCAGGAGCGGTTTCACCTGCGATTTCGATGGCGCTGGGTACACTGCTCGCGAGTTCGGCGCAGATGCGCGCGATGTCCTTGCGATCCACGCCGATCGCGGAGCCGAATTCCAAAATGCTGCTAGTCGAGACGTCGTCGATGACCGATGCCGATCCGATCCTCATCCCCATCGATCGCGAGAACCGTTCGAACCGAGTTGTCGAAACGAGGTCGTACGCAGGCGCAAGCCGGAAGCTCTTCCAGGTGCTCGTGTACAGGATCGACAGGTTCTTCAAGTGATTGTCGCAGTTGCCTACGAGGTAGTTGAAGCACGTGATCCGCGCAAACGCTTCCAGATCCTCGATAGGGCGAGAGGATCGCATCCGGATGAACGAGCCGACCGCTGCGGCGGTGGAGGGCTCGAGCTCGCGGTATTTCGCTTCGGGCGGTACTCCGAACGCTTGTGAGAGGTCTTCCTGATGAAGCCTTGAAACGACTGGCTCTCCTCGGTTTCGAAGTTGCCGTCGGTCGTAGCGTTCGACGCATAGTACCGGCCTCCCGAAGTCGAGCAGATGCACTGGCGCGACGGCGATCCCGCATGCGGCCGCCGCTTTCATGCACAGGTACTCGAGCAGCGGGATGTCGGGAAGCGATCCCGTTTTGAGGATATGGGTCGAAGCGGCACCGTCCAAAGGTTGGAGCCAGCCTTCATCCATGGGCGCGCCCGGCATATGCGCGAGCCCCGCTTTCCCTTGCGTGCCGGCAAGGGAAAGCCGCGCTTCGGAATTCGATTCGGCAAGCTCTTCCATGGCCGAGAACAGGGCGCGAAGATCGAAGCCGCTCAAACGGCGGTACGAACCTCGCGGATTCGGCGCCTCCCCGTTCGTGATCGCGACGTCCCCTATGGTTTCCAGCCCGCATCGGAGCAACAGCAGCAGGTAGTCGTCGGGCTCGATGCCGAGCTGCGCCGCGATCGCCCGCCGTGCCGCACCTTCGGGCAAGAGGCCGTCGAAATAGGGCACGAGCGCCGATTCGCTATAGGCCTCGTTTCGCAGAGGGAGCGAGCAGGAGACCGCTCGCGCGTCGGGGTCGGCGAGGTAGCCGGGATCGTAGGAGAACGTGACGGGATCGAGGTTGATGCGTCCGAGCAGACGCGGATCGGAACCGTCCATTCTGAATACCGAGAGCGCATCCATCAGGCATCCCTCGAATCGGCGCTCAGATCCATGCCGAGCGTTTGGAGGACGCGCAGGGTCTTCCCCAGCTCGGAGGTTTCCTTGCCATTTTCCAGGTTCGACACGAAATTGATTCCGACGCCGGAGAAGCGCGCGAGCTTCGATTGGGTGTATCCCTTGCGCTTCCGCTCCTCCCGAACGATGCGCCCCAGCTCTTGCGCTGTTGCGTATGTTGCCATAAAACCTCGATTCATGCGTACGAGGGAATACTTGCCCTGTTGCTAGTTTTTCATTCGTACGCATGAATTCTAGCATATTGCAAGGAATTCATGCGTACGAATGAATTCCTGATCCAAAGCACAGAAAAAGAACGCGCGCGGGCCTCCGAAGAGGCCCGCGCATGCGGAGGGAGGGAAGGAAGGAAGGAAGGAAGGAAGGGAAAGGCGTTCTATTCCTTTGCGATGAGCTCGCGGGCGGCGATGCGGCCGAACACCATGCATTCGGTGATGTTACCGCTGCCCTGGTACTTCGCGGCCCAGATGGATCCGAACTCGCCCGACGAGTACAGGTTGGGGATGGGCTCGCCGTCCACGTCGAGGATCTGCGCCTTCTCGTTGCGGCGCGGACCGCCGTCGGTGTTGAGGATCTCGGGGATGCAGGGGATGGCGTAGAACGGCGGGGTGCTGACGGGGGCCAGCTGGTCGGAGGGGCGGTGGAACTGCTCGTCCACGCCGTTCTCGCACGAGGCGTTCCACACGTTCACGGTGTTCACCAGCTCGTCGACGGGCACCTCCATGAGCGCGGCCAGCTCCTCGATGGTGTCGGCCGTGAGCGCGTAGCCGTCGGCCACCGCGTCGATGGCGGGGTCGATCTCGGTTTTCTCGGTTTGGTTCTGCAACGTGTTGTTGGCCACGTCCTTGCCCATGTAGGCGCCGAAGCGCTTGCCTTCGGAATCGTACACGAACCACTGCTTGTCGGGCAGGGGGAGCATCTTCCACTCGCCGCCGAAGTTCTGGTGGCCGTGGCGGCAGCCGTAGTGCAGCGACAGCGGGCCTTCCTCGCCCTTCGTGAACATGGTGGTGCCTTCCCATTCCTGGTAGAAGCGGCGACCGTTGACGCCCACCACGATGCCGAGCGCCTTCTTGAGGCTGCGGTACGGCATGGTCTTCTCGCCGTCCAGGCTGATGCCGTTCGACCAGGCGCCCGCGAAGCTGTTCATGTGCCACATCCCGGCGCCCAGCTTCGCGCAGATGCGATGGCCGTCGCCGGTGTTGGTAGAGGCGCCCGCCGCGTGCATGCGCTCGAACGACAGGTAGTCCTGCAGCATCTCGGGGTCGTTCTCGAAGCCGCCGCAGGTCATGACAACGCCCTTGCGCGCCTTCGCGTAGACGCTCTTGTTCTTGTCCTCGTACACCGCGCCGATCACGGCCTTCGTCTCGGGATCCTGCACGAGCGCGGTCAGCGGCGCGCTGGTCTTGCGCGTCACCTGATCGGGGTACTGCTCCAGAACCGAGCTCAGGAACTTGCTGATGTGCGTGCGGTCCTCGTCGGCGTTGTCTTTCTTGAACTGGCATTTGGAGAACGATCCGGAATTCTCCAGCTCGAACCATTCGGCCTTGCCGTCGCCCTGCGGCGTGACTTTGACGTCGTCTTCCTTCATGCCCAGGCCGCTCAGCCATTTCCAGTTCTCGGCGGCGCCCTGCGCGTACGTCTCGTAGACGGACGCCGGCGTGGCGCTCATGCCGCCCAGCATAGCCTTCATGTACACGGCGAACGCGTCGGGCTCGTCGGTGATGTGGAACGAGCCGCTGCATACCGGCGAGTTGCCGCTGCCGATGAGGGTGGAGCCTTTCTCCAGCAGCAGCGTGGAAAGGTCGCCGCCCTCGGTGGCCATCGCGACGGCCGTGGCCAGGCCGGCTGCGCCTGCGCCCACGACGATGACGTCGTACTCCTCGTCCCACGCGATGTCGGCCACGGACGTGGCGGCGTCGTTCGCGGAGTTCTGCGCCGGTTTCGGACCGCATCCCGCCAGTCCGAGCGCCGCCGCGCCCAACGCGGCCATGCTGCTCGCCTTGATGAAGTTGCGTCGCGAGAGCGCGTCTTTCTTCTCCATGTCTCCTCCTTGGTTTCGGTGCTTCTCGGCGAGAGCCCCGTGCTTCCCGCCGTGTTGAATCTGCCTGCTCACCATACGACGATCCACGTGCGGGCGATGAGACCCGGATCGGAGCAAAGGCCTGGTGAGCGTGTCGCCCGAATCGGGCGAACTTGCACGTGCGCTCGGTTAGGGAGGGACGCGAGCGCCGTTCCGTGCGATAATGCGGCACGGGAGGGAGGACTATGGAAAAGAAGGCGGACAGGCGGGAACGCAAGGAGGCATCCGGAGGATTGCGGGCGGGCACCGTGTCCATGGCGGTGGGGTTCTTCGTGTGGTACACGTGCTCCAACTGGGTGAGCGCGCTGACGTACGATGCCTCGTTCTCGTACTGGTGGCTGAACAAATCGGGCGCCGTGGTGCTGGTCACGCTCGTCGCATGCGCGATCCTGTGGCGCGTCCCCGTGCCGGCGCGCGTTGCGAGGAGTCTCGATTGGATGTTCGCGGGCGTGTACGCATGCTCGTTCGTCGTGCTGCTCGGAGGGGCGGGCATGGCGGAGCCGATTGGAGGCCTGCTCGGCCTGCTGCTGTTTGCGGCAGCGCAAACCTGGATGGTCGTTCGCTGGGGGTCGTGCTACGCTCGCTCGTCCACCGACGACGTGGCACGCGCGTTGCTGCTGGCCATCATGCTGGTGGCCGCCGTGAAGTGCGTGACGACGTTTCTTCCAGAAGCAGCGACGATGGCGCTCATGCTTGCGCTTCCGTTCCTGTCGATGGGGATGCTCGCGGTTCGTTTGCGCGACGAGGCCGACGAGCGTCCCGCCGAGCAGTGGTTCACGCGCGCGTCGATTCCCTCGTTCGGCCGTATCGTGGCGGCGATGGCGGTGTTCTTCTTCATCTGGTCCATCCTCAACATGACGTTGAAGCACGGCACCGGCCACTACAGCTTCGGCATGGCCGCCACGCCGCTGTACACGCTGCTGTCGCAGGCCATCCTCTTCGTGTTCTGCGCGTTCGTGTACTGGTGGGTGTTCAGGCTCCGGCGGCATCTCGACATCACCGTGGTGTGGCGCTTCACGTACGTGCTGATGGCGGTGGCGCTGTTCATGCTGGTGGCGTTCGGCATGGCGCAGTTCATCCAGGCGTTCACGGGAGCGGCGGTGGTGGTGGCGAAGATGTTTCTGTGGCTGGGATTGGCCAACGTCGCGCACCACGGGCCGTTCAAGCCGTTCATGGTGTTCTGCCCGGGCATGCTGCTGTACTCCTTCCCCGATTGGCTGGGACGCAGCGCCGCATCGTTTCTGGGGCTTGAGACGTTCGATCCCGTCATCGCCTCGTTCATGCTGGTGGTGACCGTGGTGATGGTGGCGTTCTTCCTGCCGTCGCGCTCGCCCGACGTGCAGCTGCTGCTGTCCGACCTGAACGGCGACGAGCGCCGCGCCATCGGGGAAGGCGACGGCATCGACGAGCGGTGCCGTACGGTGGGGGAGCGCTGCGGGCTCTCGCCGCGCGAGATCGAGATCATGCAGTACCTGTGCAAGGGCCGTTCGCGCCCCTACATCGCCGAGACGCTGTACCTGTCGGAGAACACGGTGCGCACCCATTCGCGCCGCATCTACGGCAAGCTCGACGTGCACAACAAGCAAGAGCTGCTCGACTTGGTGCGCGGGGAATAGCCGCGCGGACCCTGGAGGGTCGGCCGTGCTCGTCGACAAGCCGGCAGCGAACACCTTGCGCTGCATTCGTCCAGCTATCTACTCCTCTTCGACTATCGATGAGCCTTCCGAACGATCGCCATTGAACCAGCGCCATGTCTCGTTCATTCTCAGCTTTCCGTCGGCGCGTTTCGTCGGACGGCTCCAACATTCTCCTGCGCGTACTTGACCTGCGACATTGAGGTGGTGATAACAGAAGTGCAGATTGCCTTGCTCGTCGGCCATTCCTAAAAGGCTGCCGCGCACGATATCCCCGCCTTCATAGTGCGCCCAGACGGTGCTTCCGCTTTGGCGGTAGTGAAACCTTGTGCGCCCGTCCACCTCTCCGTTCGACGAGTTTTCCTTCGATATGAATGTTCGACCATCGTAAGACATACACCCTCCTGTTGATGAAAATGCCTACAGCTTAAGCAGCGCCGATTGATTCTGCACGTTGGCGAGACTCGTTCATGGTTTCTCCACGCAAGATTGACGGATCTCCGAGTGTCCGATGACGGTTGCGCTCGTTCGCGTCGTCCGTTCGCTTCTCCGCGTATCGTGAGCGAATATGCAGGTTCGCATCGGCATCGAAGGAGGTTGCGCATGTTGGAAAGCACGGTGCACGACGTGGCGCTTGTGTTCGAGGGCGGCGGGATGCGCAACTCGTATTCGGCTGGCGCGGTCAGCGTCATGCTGGAGCAGGGGCTGTTCTTCGACGACGTGTACGGATTGTCGGCGGGGGCGACGAATGCGATCGACTACGTTTCGCGTGACGCGCGTCGCAACGAGTCCTCGTTCACCGTCTGCCTCGACGATCTCTCGTTTCGCTGGTGGGTGACGCCGTTCGTGGATACCGACGGCGTCAGCGCAGCGCTGCACGGGGACGCGCGGGTTCGCTCGGGCTGCGCGCTGCCTTTCGATTTCGCCGCCTTCCAGGCGAACCCGGCGCACGTCACCTTGCAGGCCATCGACCGCGACACGGGCGAGACGGTCTATTTCACGCGCGACGATGTTCCTACCGAGCAGGCGCTCATGGAACGCGTCCGCGCCTCGACGAGCTATCCCATCGTGCTGCCGCCGACGGTCGTGGACGGACGCGCGCTGTACGACGGCGGCATCGGACGGGGCGGCGGCATCATGGTGCCGCGCGCGATGGACGATGGGCTGAGCAGGTTCTTCGTCGTCTGCACGCGCCCGCGCGGCTTCCGCCGGCCGCTCAAGCCCAACCGCTTCTACGACGCGTTCTTCTGGCGGCATCCGCGCATGCGGGAGGCGCTTGATACCTGGAACCGGCGCTACGACGCCGAGCTCGACCGGCTCGACCGGCTCGAGGCCGAGGGCCGCGCCTACGTGTTCTACGCGAACGATCAGGGCGTGAAGAACACCGAGCGCGACGCGGAGAAGCTCGCGCGCAACTACGAACGCGGCCGTATGCAGGCTTTATCCGAATTCGACAGGTGGGAGCGGTTTCTCTCAGGGCAGGGGGCTTGAGCTTCCAGACGCCGCCTCGCGCACGAATTCGGTAGCCTATGTGCGGCAAAATCGGAGTTTCGAATCCCCCTTTGACGCACAATGCCCGCCCGAGCGCTTTTTCCGGGCGGGCCCAGGTTCCCGCCTCGCCCTATCCGGCATGCGCCCGCCGCCTCGCCATCGGCGCGAGGAACCCGGCTTCGTGGCGGTCTTCGACGGGGAAACGCCCTCGGATGTTTCCCCGTCGAAGACCGCCACGGGCCGCGTCCCCATCCCTCTCCTTCCGGGAGCCGGTGCCGCATTTCCGTTCATGCACGCTTTTGTCAACCAAATCGGACCGGTGCGCGCTGAAATGATTGACAAAGGCGTGCATGGGCGGAAGGCCGCACCGTTCCGGCACGGCGCGCGGGCGCCGCAACGGGAGCCGCTCCACCGTGCCCGGGCCCATGCGGAAAGCGCCTGTTCGACGCATTCGTCCTGACCGCGCGCAAAGCATGATCGCATAACGCCCGTCGGCGGGCGTTATGCGTTAAAGGGGGAGTCAGAATCGGGGTTTTGGCACGCCGAATCGGCGAGAGCTCGATGATTCGGAACCCCACTTGGGGCGATGAGGGCACGCGCAAGCGCGATGCCCTTCCGAAGGCTCGAACCGAACGCGCGGTGTGCCAAAACCTGGATTTTGCCGCACATAGCACTTTAAAGACGTGCACGCCCGCGGTGCGTCGACCCTTAGCGGAAATCCTCTTCGTCGGCGTGCTCCCAGCCGAACAGCGCGTCGCCCACGAGGTGGAACGTGAAGGGCAGCGGCGGCTGCACGTCGCCGTTGTCGATGCGCTCCGCGACGCCTTCGAGCTCCTCCAGGAGGTCGAAGAACGACAGCTCGTCGAGCGAAGGCATGCCCTGCGCCACCTCTTCCGGCGAGATCAGCAGGATCTGCAGCACGATGTCGAGATAGCCGTCGAGGCGAGCGTTGTCATCCAGCAGCGCCTCCACGTTGTCGCGCCCGAAGAACGACTTCTCGATGCAGTACCAGCCCACGGCCTCGGGCGCATCCTCGTCGTCCAGGTAGTTGCTGAGGATGATGCCGTTGTCCTCGAGGTCGTTCACGGTGAAGCACGACACGAGCGTCTCGGGAGTCACGAGCGGTTCGTCGTTCTCGTCAAGATCGCTCATCACGTATACGAGCTCGGCTGCCAGCCCGTCTGCGCCCACGTCGAGCGCCAGCCCGTAGCAGTAGCCGGGATTGGCCTTGCGCGTGCCCCAGTAGAGCTCGCCGTGGTGTTCGAGAAGCGTTTTGACGGTAGCGGCCATGAGGATCCCCTTCGCGCGACGTGCCTGATCGGATCAGTCGAGTATAGAGCATCGTGGCGAGCGGTGGTACGATGGTCGGCGACTGAAAGGAAAACGACATGCCGATCATCCACCTCGAAGACCTCGACGACCCGCGGCTTGCCGCGTACTCGGGCATGACCGACGCGCAGTTGCGCGATTGCCCCGACAGCACGCACGGCCTGTTCATCGGCGAGTCGCGCAAGGTGATCGAGCGCGCGCTGGCCGCCGGGGTGCGGATGCGCTCGCTGTTCATGGAGGAGAAGTGGCTCGATCAGACGATGCCGCTCGTCGATTCGCTGCTGGCCGACGATCCCGACTTCCCCGTGCTCGTGGCCACGCGCGAGCAGTTCCGCGCCCTGACCGGCTATGAGGTGACGCGCGGCGCGCTGGCCGCGTTCGAGCGCCCGCCCTTGCCCCGCGTGGAGGATCTGCTGGCGAGCGCGCGCCGAGTGGCTGTGTTGGAGGACGTGACGAACTACACGAACATCGGCGCCGTGTTCCGCTCGGCGGCGGCGCTGGGCATCGACGCGGTGCTGGTCACGCCGTCGTGCCACGACCCGCTGTACCGTCGCGCCGCGCGCGTGTCGATGGGGACGGTGTTCCAGGTGCCGTGGACGCGCATCGGAAGCGAGCGCGCCTGGGCGGCCGAGGGCGTGCCGCTTCTGCGCTCGCTGGGCTTCTCGACGGCCGCGCTCGCGCTGTCGGACGAGGCGATCTTCCTGCACGACGAGCGCCTGCGCGGCTGCGACAAGCTGGCGCTGGTATTGGGCACCGAGGGCGACGGCCTCGCGCCTTCGACGATCGCGAGCTGCGACTACACGGTGAAGATCCCCATGGATCACGAGGTGGACTCCTTGAACGTGGCCGCCGCTAGCGCCGTGGCTTTCTGGGAGCTCCGCACGAAGTGGCGCGATTGAGCGTCGTCTACTCCAAATCCAACCCGTCGATCACTTCCCGGAGCGCTTTCGCCGACTCGTGGAGCCTTGCCAGCTCGTCGGTCGACAGCGGGGCGGGCACCTGGTACTCGATGCCGTTCTTGCCGACCACGGCGGGCATGCTCAGCACCACGTCGTGCAGGCCGTGCACGCCGTGCTGGAAGTTCGACACGGGCAGGATGGGCTTCTCGTCGCGCACGATGGCCTCGCAGATGCGCTTCACCGACATGGCGATGCCGTAGTAGGTGGCTTTCTTCTTCGCGATGATCTCGTAGGCGCTGTTCTTCACGTCCTCGGCGATGCGCTGCATCGACTCGTCGTGCTCGAAATGGCCGCGCAGCTCGCAGAAGTCGTTCACGGGGATGCCCGATATGTTCGCCGTGCTCCATGCTGCGATCTCGCTGTCGCCGTGCTCGCCGATGATGCGCGCGTGCACGTTGCGCGGGTCCACGCCGAGGTGCTCGCCCAGGATGTACTTGAAGCGCGCGGTGTCCAGCACCGTGCCCGATCCGATGACGCGGTTCTCGGGCATGCCCGACAGCTTCAGCGCCACGTGCGTGAGGATGTCCACCGGGTTCGACACCACCAGCAAGATGCCCTGGTAGTCGCGATGGGCGATTTCGGGGATGATGGACTTGAAGATGCTCACGTTCTTATGCACGAGGTCCAGGCGCGTTTCGCCGGGTTGCTGGTTCGCGCCGGCCGTGACGATGATGATGGCCGCATCGGCCGCGTCGTCGTAGTCGCCCGCGTAGATGTTCATGGGGCCGGCGAAGGGCATGCCGTGCGCGATGTCGAGCGCTTCGCCCTCGGCGCGGTCGCGGTCGACGTCGATGAGCACCATCTCGGTGAACAGCTCGCTCTGCATCAACGCGAACGCGGTTGCCGAACCCACGAACCCGCACCCTACGATGGCCACTTTCCGATCGTTGATAACGCGCTGCATACGCTTCCTTCCGTCGACATGTTCGAGTGAGAACCTACTGCATCCCGGCGAACCCGTCAAGGTCGTTCATCGATTGTCTGTACCGAAAAAAGGATAGGGCGGCTATACTGAGAGCGTGGCAGGCAAGCTGCACCGTCGTCGCCAAGGAGGGGCCATGGCCATCAATCGTCAGAAGCTCAAGCTGCTGTACCTCATGCGGATGCTCGAGGAGGAGACCGATGCCGAACGCGGCCTCACGATGGCGCAGATCATCGGGAAGCTGGAAGCGCTGGGCATCTCGGCCGAGCGCAAGTCCATCTACCGCGACATCGAGGCGCTGCGCGAGTTCGGCGTGGACGTGCGCACCTACCAGCGCGCGCCGGTGGAGTACGCCGTGGAGCACCGCGCGTTCGCGTTCGCCGAACTGCAGCTGCTGGTGGACGCGGTGCAGAGCTCCCGCTTCCTCACGCAGCGTAAAAGCGACGCGCTGGTGGAGGGCGTGAAGCAGCTGGCCTCGCGGCGGCAGCGCGCGCTGCTGGACAAGCGCGTGCACGTGGAAGGCCGCATCAAGATGCAGAACGAGTCGGTGTTCGGCAGCGTCGACCGCATCCAGGAGGCCATCGCGCTCAAGCGCCGGATCTCGTTCGTCTACTTCAAGTACGATGCGGCGAAGCGCAAGGCGCTGCAGCATAACGGCGAGCGCTACATCGAGACGCCCGTGCAGCTCGTGTACGCGGAAGGCTACTACTACCTGGTCGTGTTCAACGAGAAGCACGACGATTTCGCGAACTACCGCGTGGACCGCATGGACCGCATCGAGGTGCTGGACGAGCCCGCGCTCAAAAACGAGCGCATCGCCACGTTCGACGCGCGCGAGCTGGAAAGCCGCGCGTTCGGCATGTACAGCGGCGAGCCGGTGGCGGCCACGCTGCTGGTGGACGAGGAGGTCATGGGCGCGGTCATCGACCGGTTCGGCAAGGACGTGGAGTCGGTGCCGACGGGGGAGAAGCAGGCGCGTGTGTACGCCACGGTGATGAAGAGCCCCGTGCTGTTCGGGTGGCTGGCTCAGTTCGGCGGCCGCGTCCGCATCGAGAAGCCGACCGCGCTGGCGCAGGAGTACCGCGCCTACCTTGAGGACATCGTCGCCGCGTACGAGTAGGACGCCGCCGTTCCAGCGCCTCGGCTGTCCGCGCGCCTCACATCGCCTGCGGCATCGCCTCTTCGTCGTGCTCGCAGGCGGGTCGGCCGCCGCCGACGACCAGTCGGCCTCCGTCGTCGAGGACGATCTCCAGTTCCACGAGCAACCCGTTCTCGTCGGTGCAGAACACAAGATCGCTCACCTGCCGTCCGATGGCGTACGAGCAGGGGCGCAGGCTCTTCCAGCGCAGTCCCGCTACGGGCGCGTCGGTTTCCAAGCTGCCGACGTGCAGCGCGATGTGCGGTGCCCGCATCACGAATGCGGCGAGGTCGCAGTCTTCGAATCGCAGGACGGTAGGCGCGCCGGGCAGGTAGGCGCGGGCGCGTTCGTCGAACAGGGTGAGCACGTCGGCCACGTACGATCCGACGGCGCACCGCGCCTGCCTTCGGTTGGCACGCGCGAGGCCGCGCGGGTCGTCGAACCATCGCTGGTACAGATTCGCGAACGCCGTTGCCGCGTCGACGGGGGCGAAAAGGGACGTTTGGTCGGCTTGTCTTGCATGCATGGGACTCTCCTTTGCTCTCTTGTTGCGTATGGTACACGTTCGGCGGTTCAAGCCTGTCCTTTCTGTGGGACAGCTGCCGATCGTTCGGTCCGCATGACCCGTCTGCGCCGCTCGCTGCCCGTGTGCCTTCTCCGCGCCTTGCGCGCGCGGCCGCCGCAAGGCGCGTCGTTTGCGTTAGAATGACGCACGGGAAACACGTTGGAGACGCTCGTCGGTTTCGAGCCGATAATGGATGGAGAGCCAGTGGCCAAGCTATCGATTGCGCCGCGGTCGCGCGACGATGCGCGGATTGCCGCGCACCTGGACACCTTCGCGCGCCGTGTCGAGGCGACGCCGCCGGGCATGTGCCCGCTGGCCGTGCAGCTGACCATGCTGCAGGCAAGCGGCGCACAGACCTGCGGAAAGTGCGTTCCGTGTCGCGACGGCATCCCGCAGCTGGCGGCGATGCTCAAACGCGTGGTGGACTGCGACGCCGACGAGGGCGTACTGGAGGGCCTGCGCGCGCTGGCCGAGATGATCCGCGACACGTCGGATTGCGCCATCGGCTACGAGGCCGCCCGCAGCGTGCTGGAGGGTCTCGATACGTTCGCCGACGAGTATGCCAGCCACGTGCACGTCCGCGTTTGCCAGGCCGGCGTCGGCCAGACGGTTCCCTGCGAGACGCTGTGTCCCGCGCACGTGGACGTGCCCGCCTACATCGCGCTCACGGCGGCGGGCGACTACGCCGGTGCCGTCAACATGGTGCGCAAGGATAACCCGTTTCCCACGGCTTGCGCGTTCGTGTGCGAGCATCCTTGCGAGACGCGGTGCCGCCGCACGCTCATCGATGCGCCCATCAACATCCGCGGGATCAAGAAGTTCGCGGTCGACCAGATGCCAGCCGACCAGGTGGCGCCCCCGCCGCGCAGCGTGGACACCGCGCGCACCGTCGCCGTCATCGGCGGCGGGCCCAGCGGGCTCACCTGCGCGTACTTCCTCGCCCTTATGGGGCATCGCGTGACGGTGTTCGAGGAACGCGCCCAGCTGGGCGGCATGCTGCGCTACGGCATCCCCGCGTATCGCTTTCCGCGCGAGCGCTTGGACGAGGACATCCGCGGCATTCTGAACGCCGGCACCATCACGGCCCGCTGCGGCGAAGCGGTGGGCGCGCATGAAATGGCCGAGATCGCCGACACGTACCATGCGGTGTACGTTTCCATCGGCGCGCAGACGGGCAAGTCGCTGCGCATCGACGGCGTGGATGCCGAAGGCGTCGTCTCGGCAGTGGATTTGCTGGGGGCCATCGGCGACGGCGACTATCCCGACTTCACGGGCAAGCGCGTGGTGGTGGTGGGCGGCGGCAACGTGGCCATGGACTGCGCGCGCACGTCGGTGCGCGCCGGGGCGGACGAGGTCTCGGTGGTGTACCGGCGCCGCAAGGACGACATGACGGCGCTGCCGGCTGAGGTGGAGAGCGCCATCGCCGAGGGCGTGGAGATGATCGTGCTGGAGGCGCCCGTCAGCATCGAGGCGGACGAGCGCGGGCATTGCACGGCGCTCATCACGCAGCCGCAGATGATCGGTCCCGTGCGCGGCGGCCGTCCGGCGCCGGTCGCCGCCGACAAGCCGACGCGGCGCATCGAGGCCGACGTCATCCTCATTGCCGTGGGCCAGAACGTGGTGTCCGGCCCGTTCGAGGAGTTCGGCTTGCAGACCACCTGGGGCTGTTTCAACGCCGACGAGCATCTTGCGGCCGAAGGGCACGACCACGTGTTCGTGGGCGGCGACTGCCAGACCGGCCCCTCTACGGTGATCCGCGCCATCGGGGCGGGAAAGGTGGCTGCGCGCAACATCGACGAGTTCCTGGGTTACCATCACAAGCTGCCGTGTGACATCGAGGTGCCCGAACCGCTGCCGAACGACCGCACGTCCAAGGGGCGCGTGGAGATAACCGAGCGTCCCGCGCGCGAGCGGCGGCTCGATTTCGATGGCGTCGAGAACGGAATGAGCCGCGAAGAGGTCGTGCAGGAGTGCGGGCGCTGCCTGCGCTGCGATCGTTTCGGCTGCGGCGTTATGGAAGGAGGCAGGCACCAGTATGCCTAGCATCACGATAGACGGGATCGCCCTCGACGTTGCCGAAGGCTCCACCATCCTCGATGCCGCGCGCGCTGCCGGCATCCGCATCCCCACGCTGTGCTTCCTGAAAGAGCGCAGCGCCATCGCCTCGTGCCGCGTGTGCGTCGTGGACGTGGAAGGGCTCGACCAGCCGGTGCCCTCGTGCGCCACGCCCGTGCAAGACGGTATGAAGGTGACCACCTCCTCGCCGCGCATCGAGGCGTACCGCCGCATCGCGCTCGAGCTCATCATCGCCGATCACGGCCTCGATTCCACGAACTACTGCTTCTCGTGCGACAAGAACGGCGCCTGCGAGCTGCAGGCCGTCTGCCGCGAATACGGTGTGCTGGAGTCTCCTTTCGAGGCAGCGCAGAAGCGCGAGCCCGTGCGCGACGAGAACCCGTTCCTCGCTTACGACCCGAACCTGTGCATACGCTGCCAGCGTTGCGTGGGCGCCTGCAACGACGCCGCGCGCAACCACACGCTGGGAACCGCGAAGCGCGGCGTTCGCACGCTGATCGAGGCGCCGTTCGGCGCGGACTGGCGCGCCACCGACTGCGAGTCGTGCGGCAACTGCGCGCAGGCGTGCCCCACCGGAGCGCTCACCGAGAAGCGCCGCGCGACGTACCGCTCGTGGGAGACCGAGCGCGTGCGCACCACGTGCCCGCACTGCGGCGTGGGCTGCCAGCTGGACCTCGTGGTGAAGGACGGCGTCGTCGTGGACGCCGAGGCCGCGCCGGGCCCGTCGAACCACGGGCTTCTGTGCGTGAAGGGGCGCTCGGCAAGCTTCGATTTCGTCGACGCGCCCGACCGCATCCGCACGCCGCTCGTAAAGAATCGCGAGACGGGCGAGTTCGAGCCTGCTACCTGGGACGAAGCGCTCGACCTCGTGGCGAGGCGCTTCACCGAGCTGCGCGATGCCCACGGCGGCGAGTCGCTGGCGGCGTTTGCGTGCTCGCGTTCCACGAATGAGGACATCTACCTGTTCCAGAAGATGGCGCGCATCGTGCTCCAAACGAACAACGTGGACTGTTGCGCGCGTGTTTGACACGCCCCCACGGTCGCCGGTCTGGCGACCATGCTTGGTTCCGGCGCGATGACGAACTCCATCGAAGACGTCACGCGCAAGGCGGAGGTCATCATGCTCGTGGGGTCGAACCCCGAGGAGGCGCACCCCGTCATCGGCATGCAGATACGTGCGGCAGTCGAGCGCGGCTGCCGGCTCATCGTGGTCGACCCGCGCGACATCGGGCTGGCTGCGCATGCCGACATTCATTTGAAGCTGAGGCCGGGAACGAACGTCGCGTTCGCAAACGGCATCGTGAACTACCTGATCCAGCACGAGCTGTACGACGAGGACTTCGTGCGCGAGCGCACCGAGGGCTTCGAGATCTTGGCCGCGACGGTGCGCGACTATACGCCCGAGCTGGTGGAGGATATCTGCGGCATCGATCGGCGCGACCTCGTGGCCGCGGCGAAGATGTACGCGGCGGCCGATGCGGCTGCCATCATGTACTGCCTCGGCGTGACGGAGCACTCCACGGGAACCGACGGCGTCATGGCGCTGTCGAACATCGCGATGATCTCCGGCAACCTGGGCAAGCCGGGCGGCGGCGTGAACCCGCTGCGCGGCCAGAACAACGTGCAGGGCGCCTGCGACATGGGCGCCGGTCCCGACGATTTGCCCGGGTACCAGAAGGTGGCCGACCCCGAGGTGGTGCGTCGCTTCGAGAAGGCATGGGGCGCGGTTCTTCCGCGAACGCGCGGCATCAAGGCGACCGAGTGCTTCCCAGCCATGATCGAGGGCGGCATCAAGGGGCTGTTCCTGTTCGGCGAGGATCCCGTGCGCACCGACCCCGATACGCATCACGTGATCCGCTCGCTCGAGGCGCTCGAGTTCTTCGTGGTGGACGACCTGTTCATGACCGAAACGGCCAAGTACGCCGACGTCATCCTGCCCGGGCGCAGCTACGCCGAGAAGGAGGGCACGTTCACGAACACCGAGCGGCGCGTCCAGCGCGTGCGCAAGGCCGTGGACGGGCCTGTGGGCGCGTGGCTCGACACCGACATCTTCACCGAGGTCATGAACCGCATGGGCTATGCGCAGCCTCGTCTGAGCGCGGCCGAGGTCATGGACGAGATCGTCTCGGTCACGCCCACGTACGGCGGCATGAGCCATGCGCGCCTCGACGGCGACGAGACGGCCGGCCGCGGCTTGCAGTGGCCGTGCCCAAGCGCCGAGCATCCCGGCACGCCCATCCTGCACATGGGCGAGTTCGCCCAGGGGCTGGGCGCGTTCTCCACACCCGACTACCAGCCGTCCGCCGAGCTGCCCGATGCGGAGTATCCGCTGGTCATGATGACGGGTCGCATTCTGTACCAGTACAACGCCTGTGCCATGACCGCTCGCACCGACGGCGTGAACGAGATAGCGAACCGCTCGTTCATCGAGCTGAACACGTGCGATGCCGAGGCTCTCGGCATCGCCGACGGGGACATCGTGCGCGTCTCATCGCGTCGCGGCTCCATCGAGTCCGTCGCGCATGTGTCCGAGAAGACGTCGCCGGGACATACGTGGATGCCGTTCCATTTCCAAGACGGCAACAGCAACTGGCTCACCATCGCCGCCCTCGACCGCGTGTCGAAGGCCCCCGAGTACAAGGTGTGCGCCGTGAAAGTGGAAAAGGCGTAAGAAAGCGATCGAAGATTCATCCTGGAACAACGAAGGACCCCTATCAGGGGTCCTTCGCATATAGAGTCAAAGTTGCCGCCTCCGCGGCGCCCCGAAAGGCAGGTAAGGGGAACCTATGAATTTGCGCAATGTCGAGTCGTACCAAATCGGTCTTGATATCGGAACCGGGTCGGTGGGATGGGCGGTGCTGGACGGCGAAGGAAATCTTTGCCGCTTCAAAGGCGAACCCACGTGGGGGAGCCGTGTCTTCCCGACGGCGAACACCACGCATCGGTCGGGTATGGTACAGTACGGGATGAAGACGAGGCACGCCCCGACCATCGAATCGGGACACGGCCTCGTTTTCGCGTTCATGGTTTTGGAGCAGTGACAAACTGGCTGGTAGTCAAACGGTGTTGCGGGCGGCGGGGATCGACGACTTGGAAGCGCGGAAGGCCGTCCGGTCGAAGCAGGCGCGGCTTCGCGATCTAGTGGCCGAGCACGGCGAAGTGCTGCACCGCGACCGTTGGCGGGAGGGCGTCTACGAGCGGGCGGTCAAGGAGGCCAAGGCGGTTGTGACTGGTGACCTGCTGTTGTAATATTCATTGCCAACATCATGATTGTCGAGGGGGAGCCATGCAGTACGCCAACATCAACGACGCTCAAGCGGCTATGACGTCGGATCAGTACGTCGGGCTAAACGCCGATGGGACGTACGGGTTGTTCGATAGGGCGCAGAACCCTCAGTGGGTGGGAGCGTGCCAATACGCGTACCAGGTGGCGGGCGTGCCGTTCCCGAACGGCTTGTACGGAGTCGGCATGACCGCGACCGCCACGGTCGAGCCTGCGGGGAAGCGCAAGCTGTTCGCGCTGCTGCTGTGGTTGTTCCTCGGAGTGTGGGGAGGGCACGACTTCTACGCCGGGAAGAAGTGGTTGGGCGTTGCCCATGTCCTGCTGTTCTTCGCGTGGCTCTGGATGCTGTTCTTCGGCGTGCTCATCCCGATCAACGGCTACGAGTTCTTCGCATTCTTGATACTGCTCGTCCTGTGCGCCATGACGTTCGTCGAGCTTCTCGCGCTGCTGATATCGTCCAAGTACGGAGAATGCTCCCGCTGGTAGTTCTATGATTTGGAGGGGCCTCGCTGTGTAGAGGCTCTTCTATTGCCTCGAGTATCCGATCATCCGCTCATGGTGGGCGTTTTCCTGATCTAACCCGCGATGCCGTTCCTGGCGATGGTCGCCGACAGAAGTAGCTCGTCCATTCCGAAGGTCGTCATCGCATCAGCTCCGCACACCAGCTATAGTATCCCCTTGCCGTCGCATCGATTCCGGTGTCTACCTGCGGGGCGTTCGAGCCACGCATCGGGGTTCCCGCGGCTCCGAACCTGCATCCATCGTCTTTTTCGACATGCATTCTCAGGTACGTGCAATAAAGACTTTCCGCGCTTGTGGACCCAGCTGGCAGGTAGGCCGCGCAATAGGTACAGCGCGGGCATCCGATCGTTTCGTTCAACGTCGCCTCCTTTTTTAATCGGCGTTCTGCGCCGCCCATCATATGTGACGCTCCCTGCACAATCGAACGTGCAAGGAGGCGAGAACATGAGCGAATCGCAAGAGCAAACGGCTGTGGTCGAGTATTGCGACATCAAGGCTTTGGAGCAGTGATAAACTGACTGGTAATTAGACAAACTTCACTAACGCCATGCTCCTGCTGCCCAAGGTCATCGATCGTGGTATCGTCTCGGTAACCTGCACAACGAACGAGGCGGTGTGCAGGAGGCGCATGGCAGTCGCGCTCCGCGGCGGCTATGGGTGGCATCAACGTTACTGGAATGGTCTCAGAGAAAAGCGCCGTCGATTGACGTTATCAGCGTGCTGTAGAAGGCGGCGTTCAAGGAGGTTGCATGTTCTACACTTACGAAGGATCTATAATTCGCGAGAGCGAGGGCGGCTACACCGTGGCCGTCCCCTCCTTCGAGTGCATGGTCGCAGGCGGGACGAGCGTCAAGGAGGCGTGCGAGAACGCCGCCGGTTGTTTGCAGCTCCTCATCGCGGACATGCTTGACAACGACGAGCCGCTGCCGGAGGCGACCTTCGGCGAGGCCCCGCAGTTGGTGCTGTGCGTGGAGGTGGGCGACGGTTTCATTCGCGAGAGCTTGTGCATGACGCTCGCGGAGGCGGCGGAAGAGCTAGGCGTGTCCCCAGGCCGTGTTGATCAGCTTCTGGATTCAGGGCAGCTCGTCGCGGCATATCCGACTGGCAAGCGCATGGTCACTATTTCAAGCGTCAACGAATGCAAGCGAAGCGCATCGCGCCTTGACAACCTGTGCAGGTCGGTGTCGGATAACAGCTAAGACGGGGACCTTTTGCTTGCTGATGCGGTGTAGTCCCGGCGGGTCGGTTCTGCCTTTGCCGCAAAGCCAAGCGCAAGCCGACCTGGGCGATGCTTCTAAGCAGCAGGAGCCTGGACGCGCGCTGCGGTCCAGACTTCGGGCAGGATGTAAGAGGCTCATTGCCAAGTGACGCGACCTTGTGAAAAGCGTATTCATGTACCCATCCACGCCCTTTATCGGATCGACCATCAAAAAGTATGGAAGCGACCACCCGATGGAGAAGTGCTTCGATGCTCATTGCGATGCGTTCGATAGCGCTCCTGAAGAACTTAAGAATGAAATCAAATTGCCGAGATCCATCAAGACTGCCGTAGCTGCTTGGAAGCTGCCACGTGCTCTAAAGTTTGGAACACGGTGACGAATGGGCTGGTGGTCAAGCACGTACAACGGCGACAGGCTTGCCGCAGCTGCGAGCCGGAGCCTCCTGCTCGGAATGTACAACTATCCATGCGCGTCGATGTGGATAAAGACTATGACTGAATCGTGTCGTCCGAGGCGACGATGAGAGGGCGGACTGAAAGGGCGGGGTATCATGGAGAAATCTGCAAGCATCTATATCGACATTGACGGATCCGACAACATTCCTCCGTACGACCAATCGCCAGCTGAACGGTTCGCAGGAATGACGAGGGAGGAGATCGACGCTATGATCGAGGAGGAGGAAGCGTTGATCGCCCGCAGTGGCGGAAAGTGGCCGGCAGTTAAAAACGCGTAGGTTCTCCTCGAAGAGTCCAGTGGGGTTTTGGAGTAGCGGCAAATTGGCCGATTGCTGCCGAGTCGATGCGGCATGGGCTCGCTGGATCCTCGTCAGCACTGCTCGCCATGATAGCGTTGTGGGCGTTGGATCTGCTGGTGCGGAGTCACAAAATTCACCGCTGTGAAGGGGATTTTGGGGTTCAGAGCGCTCGGAAGCGGCTTTTGGTGCCCGAACGAGCGAGTTGTCCGAGCGTTTGCCCTGGTCGTTGATCGTCTCGATGATGATAGACCCTGCATCGGACTTCACAGCGGTGAATTTTGTGACTCCGCGTTTCGTTCCGCCGTTGGTGTTGGTGCGTATGAACCCAGTTGCATGCGCCAGCCGTGAAAAGCTGGCAAGATCGCTTCCCGTCTCGCAGCTGCTGGCACCTCTCCCTGCGCCCCTCCTTCTTTTCGTTTCCAAAAGATTTCAACGCCGTGGGGCTTTGTTGGAGTTGATCTGCGCACGTTGACGATGCGGGTTGCGTCCGTGCATCATTGACGAGTACTTTTCGGAACATCACGGTGAGGAGCGCACATGACGAAAACGCGCGTCGGCATATTCGGATACGGCAACCTGGGGCGCGGTGTGGAGCTGGCCTGCAGGCAGAACGACGATTTGGAATTGGTGGCGCTGTTCACGCGTCGCGACCCGGCGACGGTGAAGCCGCTGACCGAGGGCGTGCCGGTGTTCGCCGCCGCCGATATGGAGGCCCATCAGGCCGACGTGGACGTGCTCGTCCTGTGCGGCGGCAGCGCGAACGACCTGCCCGAGCAGACGCCCGCATGCGCGAGCATGTTCAACGTGGTCGACTCGTTCGACACCCACGCGAACATCCCCGCCCATTTTGCCGACGTGGACGCCGCCGCGAAGGTGGGCGGCAAGGTGGCCGTCATCTCGGCAGGCTGGGATCCTGGCATGTTCTCCATCGCGCGCCTGTACGCATCCAGCGTGCTGCCCGAGGGCGAGGACTACACGTTCTGGGGCCGCGGCGTCTCGCAGGGTCACAGCGACGCCATTCGCCGCATCGAAGGCGTGGCCGACGCGCGCCAGTACACCGTGCCCGTCGCCTCGGCGCTCGAAGCCGTGCGCAACGGCGAGAAGCCGCAGCTGACCACGCGTCAGAAGCACACGCGCGAGTGCTTCGTCGTGGCCGAGGAGGGCGCCGACCTGGCGGCCATCGAGAAGGCCATCGTCGAGATGCCGAACTACTTCGCCGACTACGACACCACGGTGACGTTCATCTCGCAGGAGGAGCTGAACCGCGACCATGCCGGCATCCCACACGGCGGCTCCGTGTTCCGCTCGGGTGTGACCGGTCAGAACGGCGAGCATACCCACGTGGTGGAGTACTCGCTCAAGCTGGATTCAAATCCCGAGTTCACCGGCAGCGTGCTGGCGGCCTGCGCCCGTGCCGCGCACCGCTTGAGCCGCGAGGGCGCCGTCGGGTGCAAGACGATGTTCGACATCGCCCCTGCCTACCTCTCCGCGAAAAGTGACGAGCAGCTGCGCGCCGAGATGCTGTAGCGATTCGCTCATCCGATATGTCGAAGGCCCCGTCGTTTGCAGCGACGGGGCCTTTTCGATGCCTTAGATCAAAACGCCGTTGCAGTGGTCGATCTCGTGTTGGATGATCTGGGCGGTGAAGCCGGTGAAGGTTTTGACTCGCGGCTTCATGGCGAGATCCTGGTAGCTCACCTTGATGGTGCGATAGCGCGTCGCGGAGCGCGTGCCCGAAAGCGACAGGCAGCCTTCTTCCGCCTCGTAGGTGCCGGCGCACGAGATGATCTCGGGATTCAGCATGGCCACGTGCGAGCCGCCGTCGTCGAAGACGATGATGCGTTTGAGCTCGCCGATCATGTTCGCCGCCATGCCGACGCAGGAATGACGATGCGCCTCCAGCGTGTCCAGCAGGTCCTGCGCGATGGGCAGGTCGGCCTCGGTTGCCGGTGCCGACGCGCGCTGCAGAACCAACTCGTTTCTCATGATGGGACGAATCATCGCCAAAAACCTCTCCACGTGACGAGCCTTTGCCGTTTGGTGCGACAAGGCTCGCTTTCCTACACTCTCTTGGTATAGTGTACGTGAACTTGACAGACGGGAGGCGCAGATCGTGGACGCAGTCGCATTCATGCGTGGCAATAGAGCGTATTTCGAGGATTTTATAACGAGGAGCACCTATCATTCGAATGCCATCGAAGGCAGCACGCTTTCGTACGCTGAAACGTATGCGATTCTCTGGAATGACAACTCGTTGCAAGTGACCGCTACTGCACGAGAGTTGTACGAGGCCATCAACCACAAATATGCGTTGAGCCTTGCGCTCGAAGATATGCAGGCACCCTTGAGCGAGAGGCTCGTCAAGGAGATCGCGCGGGCTATCAACAAGAACATCAATGAAATCGGGGGTTACAGAACGGTTTCGGTGCTTATCCGCGGTGCAGAGCACATTCCGCCGAAGCCGAACCAGGTGAACCAGCTCATGATGCAGCTGGTATACGAGTACAACCATGACGACGACGTCGATCCGTACCTGCGCGAGGCGCGTTTCCATATCCGGTTCGAGCGCATCCATCCCTTCGAAGACGGCAATGGGCGTACGGGCAGGATACTTGTCAATCGCGGGCTCTTGCAGGCGGGACTGGCTCCCGTTGTCGTTCCGTTCGAGCGTCGTGCCGAGTACCTTGCGATGCTTGCCGGCGGCGACCCGGACGGGCTTGCCGAGATGTTCCGGTCGCTGTCCCATGACGAGGAGGAACGCATCGCGCTGTTCGCGGAAGCTGCTCAAAAGTAGATCGCAGTCGCGAAGGCGGCAAGGGCGAACAGGATTCCGAATGCCGCCGCGACGGCGCGCTCCTTGCCGGCGAGGCCGAAGCCGATGCCGCGCATGCCTTCGAGCAAGCTGGCCTTTCTGCGGGTCGGGCGCGGTTCCTCGCGCAGCCGACCGCCGGGGATGACTTCGATCTCCACCGTGCGGGTCGGGCGCGCGTGGGCTCCGTGCTGCTGTCGGGGCTGGGGGAGCGGTGCGAGGGCTGCGTTGCTCATAAGGTCTCCTTCGTCGACATCTCGTTCGTATGCTGTGAAGGATACAGGAAACGCGCGCCTCGCTTGTCCTATTATAGGGACATCGGTGCAAGCGTGAAAAAAGCCCGACGGCGAATCCGTCGGGCTTGAACGATCGAAGCTGGCTGGTGCAAGCGATCCGGCTTGCTACTCCTTGCCGGTCCAGCAGTACGTGCACACCTTCTCGGGATCGATGCCGATGGCTTCCAGCATGCCGTCGAGCGACTGGTAGCCCAGCGAGTCGAAGCCCATCTGCTCGCAGATGGATTTCAGCATGCACTTGCCGCGCTCGGTGGAGCCGTCGGCGTACTCGTCGAGGTGCTGCACGCCCTCCTCGCCTTCCAGCTGGTCCACCATGCGGCGCGCGAGCAGCTCCATGTCGGAGCGGCTGCTGGAGAAGCTCAGGTACTTGCAGCTGAACATGATGGGCGGGCAGGCCGAGCGCATGTGCACTTCCTCGGCGCCGCACTTGTACAGGAAGTCCACCGTCTCGTTCAGCTGCGTGCCGCGCACGATGGAGTCGTCCACGAACAGCAGCTTCTTCTCGTTGATGAGCTCGGGGATGTGGATCTGCTTCATCTTCGCCACGCGGTTGCGCACTTCCTGGTTGCTCGGCATGAACGAGCGCGCCCATGTGGGCGTGTACTTGATGAAGGGGCGGGCGAAGGGGGTCTTGCACTCCGTCGCGTAGCCGACGGCGTGCGGCACGCCCGAGTCGGGCACGCCGGCCACGTAGTCGAGCTCGGGCACGCCGCCCGTCGCGGCTTCGTCGCGGGCCATGATGGCGCCGTTGCGATAGCGCATGACCTCGACGTTCACGCCCTCGTAGTTCGAGTTCGGGTAGCCGTAGTACACCCACAGGAAGGCGCAGATCTTCATCTTGTCGCCTGCGGGGGAGATGGTGCGGTACTCGTCGGGGTTCACCAGCACGATCTCGCCGGGGCCAAGCTCGTATTCGTCGCGATAACCCAGCTTGTGGTAGGCGAACGACTCGAACGAGATGCAGAACCCGTCATCGCTCTTGCCGATGAGCACCGGCAAGCGGCCCATCTTGTCGCGCGCGGCGATGATCTGGCCGTCCTGCGTGATGATGAGCAGCGTGAGCGATCCGTCGATGGATTCCTGCGCGTGCTTGATGCCCGAGACGAAGTCGTCCTTCTGGTTGATGAGCGCGGCGACGAGCTCCGTGGTGTTCACCTTGCCCGAGCTCATGGCCATGAACTGGCGGCCGCCGCTGGCGAAGTTGCGCTCCACCAGCTCCTCGGCGTTGTTGATGGCGCCCACCGTGGTGATGCCGAACGTGCCCAGGTGCGAGCGCACCAACAAAGGCTGCGGGTCGGTGTCGCTGATGCAGCCGATGCCGCTGCAACCGTGGAAGCCCTGCAGGTCGTCTTCGAAGCGCGTGCGGAACGGCGTGTTCTCGATCGAGTGGATCTCGCGTTGGAAGCATCCTTCCTCCGCGTCGTGGAAAATCATGCCCGCGCACTTCGTTCCCAGGTGGGAGTGGTAGTCCACGCCGAAGAACACGTCCAGCACCACGTCGTGATGCGCCGCCGCCCCAAAGAATCCGCCCATTGCTTGCCTTTCGTTGTGCCTGCCGCTAATCCGTGCCAACAAAAATATCAGTATACGGCTACCGCCGGTCCGAAGGAACGCTGAGCGGCCACGATCCGCGTTTTCTGCACGAGTTCGCGCCTCGTGGCGAAGCGTTTTCCCTCTTCGGTTAGCTCTTCTTGTCCGGAACGATGAAGATGAACACGAGCGAGCTGATCAGCAGCAGGAACGGGTAGAACAGAAACGGGATGATCTGGAACGCCGACACCGCGAAACCCAGCTCCGTGGCGGCCGAGATGGCCACGAGCATCTGCGCGCCGTAAGGCAGGATGCCCTGGAACACACACGAGAACGTGTCGAGCAGCGATGCCGTCTTGCGCTTCGAGATGCCGTACGTCTTCGCCATATCGGCGGCGATGGGGTTCGAGATGACGATGGCCACGGTGTTGTTCGCGGTGGCGATGTCCATGGCACCCACCAGCAAGCCCATGCCCAGCTGACCGCCTTTCTTGCTTTTGAACAGGCTTTTGATGCCGTTCAACAGCGCCACGAACCCGCCGTACTCGCGGATGAGCGCGCAGATGGCCGACACCAGAAGCGCCACCATCGTGGTCTCGAACATGCCTGCGGCACCCGAGCCCATGTTGGCCAGCAGGTCGGTGGCGGCAGTGGCGCCCGTGGCCACCATGATGATAGAGCCCGACAGAATGCCCAGCAACAGCACGACGAACACGTTCACGCCGATGATGCCGCCGACGAGCACGATGAGGTAGGGGATGAGCTGGATCAGGTCGTACTCGTGAACGACGCTGCCGCCGAGGTCGGCGCCGAACGACAGTGCGAGGATGATGACGAGCGATACGATGGCCGCGGGTAGGGCGATCTTGAAGTTCTCGCGGAACTTGTCCTTCATCTGGCAGCCTTGGCCTTGGCAGGCTGCGATGGTGGTGTCGGAGATGAACGAGAGGTTGTCGCCGAACATGGCGCCGCCCATGACGCTGGCCACGCACAGCGGCAGGCTGAAGCCGGACGCAGACGACACCGCCACGGCGATGGGCGTGATCAACGTGATGGTGCCCACCGACGTGCCCATCGACAGCGACACGAAGCAGCTCACCACGAACAGCACCGCCACGGCGAACTGCACGGGAACGACGGAAAGCAGCAGGTAGGCCACGCTTTCGGCACTGTCGCGACCCACGGTGCCCACGAAGATGCCGGCCACCATGAAGATGAGCACCATGGTGACGATGGTCTTGTCTCCCATGCCGCGGCCCATGATGGTAAGCTTGTCATCGAAGGGCAGCTTTCGGTTTTGGAAGCACGCCACCAGAAGCGCGACGAGGAAAATCACCACGACGGGGATGTTGTAGAAGCCCATGGGAATGCCCATGCCGTACTCGAACAAGATGCCCAGTCCCAGATACAGCACCAAAAACACCCCGATCGGAAGCAGCGCCTTGACGTTGCCCTTCTTGACGGTCTCGGTGGTTTTCTCCTCCATATTCGTCCCTTCTTGCCTTCGTCTTCGTTGCGGTGTTCCATCATACCGTAAGGTGCGGGCAATAGAGGGCAAGGCGCGCGTTTTGAGTGCTACACTGTGGCGAGAGCGGTCGAATGGAGGAAAGCGACGGTATGAAGAAGATACTGCTGGTGGCGACGGGCGGCACCATCGCATCGGTCGAGGACGGACGCGGCTTGGCGCCGGCGCTGAGCGGCGAGGAGCTGGCGCGCTACGTGCCCGAGATCGCGGATGTGTGCGACTTCGACGTGGTGCAGCCCATGAACATCGACAGCACGAACATGCGCCCGGCCGACTGGATGCGCATCCGCGACGAGATCGTGGACGCCTACGACGCCTACGACGGGTTCGTGGTGCTGCACGGCACCGACACGATGGCCTACACGGCCGCCGCGCTGTCCTACCTGGTGCAGGGCAGCCCGAAGCCCATCGTGCTGACCGGCTCGCAGCAGCCTATGGCCAGTCCCTTCACCGACGCGAAGCTCAACCTGTACCAGAGCCTGCTGTTCGCGGCCGACGATCGCTCGTGCGACGTGTCGGTGGTGTTCGGCGGCGCGGTGATAGCCGGCACGCGGGCGCGCAAGCAGCGCACGATGAGCTTCAACGCGTTCACCAGCGTGAACTTCCCCGAGATCGCGCTCGTGCGCGGCGAGCGCATCGTGAGGGCGGGGTCGCCTGCGACGTGCGCGGGCATCGGGGGAGCGCCGCGCGCGTACGATAGCCTCAACGAGCGCGTGTTCGTGCTCAAGCTGACGCCCGAGATGAATCCGAGCATCTTCAACCTGCTCAAGCGCGACTACGATGCCGTCATCCTGGAGACGTTCGGCATCGGGGGCATCCCCGACTACGGCGACTACCGCCGCGCCATCTTCGGATGGGTGGACTCGGGGCGCACGCTGGTCGTGACCACGCAGGTGCCCGAAGAGGGCTGCGACCTGGGCGTGTACGAGGTCGGGCGCGCTTATGCGGGACATCGCGGCATCCTCAAGGGCGGCGACATGACCACCGAGGCGCTTGTGGCGAAGACTATGTGGGCGCTCGGGCAGACGAGCGACCCCGACGAGATCCGCGACCTGTTCTACCGCACGGTGAACCACGACCGGCTGGCGGAAGAGGGCTAAACGCGCTCGGCTGCGATGGTTCCGAGGCACACGGTGTGCAGCGGCTTGTAGACGGCGCCCGCGCGGTCGAGCGTGCTCTTGTAGAGGGTGACGTCGGTCGCCTCGTCGTTTTGGGGAAACGCCAGGTGCGGCAGGCCGACGTGCGGGATGCGAGCGCGGCGCGCGAGGGTGAAGTGCGCTTTGAAGGGCTTGGCATCGAAGGGCACGTCGCGGGCGCGCAGCTCGTCGCGCAGACGCGCCGCCAGTTGCTCGAGCTCGGGTGCGGCGGCGATGCCCAGCCACAACGTCGCGTCGGTTGCGCGGCCGAACTTCCCCAGGCCGTCGCTGCGCAGCGGGACGGGGGACGCGCCGGCGCAGGCGGCTTCCAGCGCGTCGGTCGCGGCAGCGAGCTGCGCTTCGTCGACGTCGCCGAGGAAGGCGAGCGTGAGGTGGTAGGTGTCGCGCTTCAGGAAGCGCCCCTCCATCGACGCGCTCAGCCGGCGGGCGAGCGCGGCCGCGTCGTCAGCGAAGTCGGGCGGCAGGTCGAGCGCGATGAACGTCCTCATGGGGAGCTCCTTATTCCATGTCGAGCGGCATCTTGCGCGCGGGCGCGGGAAAGATGCGGTCGAGCAGCGCGAGATCGTCGCTTCTATACTGCGTGCATAACGCGGACCGTTATCCCCGTTTGGAGCCTTGACGGCTGATACCGCCTTTGTGGCCCGATGCCTTGTTCGGACCCAAGCCGCCGCGCAGGGCGCGGTTGAGCTTGGGCGCGGGCGGCAAAGGGCGTTCGATGGCGTGCGGCTTCTTGCCCATGAGGCTAGACCAGCTTGCCCTTGCAGTGGTCGATGCCGTGCTGGATGATCTGCGCCGTCCAGCCGTTGAAATCCTTCTTGCGCGGCTTGAGCTCGCCGTCGACCAGTTCGCTGTAGCCCACCTTGATGCGGTCGAAGCGCGTGACTTTGGAGTCGGCTTCAAGCGAGAGGCAGCCTTCGACGGCCTTGAACGCGCCGAGCGCCTGCAACAGGCGCGGGTTGTACATGACGTGCGGCTGATCGTCGTCGTCCAGGTACGCGATGATGCAGGTCGTAGCGCCGATCTGGTTCGCCGCCAAGCAAGCGGCACCGTCCATCGACGTCAGCGTTTCCACAAGGTCATCCGCCACCTGCGCGTCCTCGGCCGTGGCAGGGGTGCATACCTGCGAGAGGGTGGCCTCGTCCTTTACCAGTTCTTTGATCATGATGCTCCGTTCAAGGATGGTTCGTCATTCGATGCTTGTCCGAGGATTTTATCATGAAGGAGGACGAGGTTTTCAGCTTTCGCCGTTTTTGCGCTTGGGCTTGTTGGTGCGGGATGTTGTTGACGATGCATTCAAGCGCTCGTCAATCAAGGGCGGTTCTAATTCAGGTAGTTCTCGGGGATAGCCCGTGCGGCGGTTTTCTGCTCGAAGCTGTAGGCGATGTTGAGCAGCTTCTCGTCCTCGTTTCTCCCTGCGACGAAGGTGGCCCCTCTTGGGGCGCCTTCGTCCGAGACGCCGGCGGGCACCGTCAGCTCGGGGTATCCCGCCGTGGCTGGCACGAGTACGCCTTCGTTGTCGTAGAACACGAGGGCGTCGAGCTTCTCGTCGCGAAGCAGGTCATCGATCCTGCTTTGCGCGGTTTTGACCATCGCCTCGACCTTCGCTTTGTCGAATTCGGTCACTTCGTTCGCGTCTTCAAGGAGATCCTGGCCATATTTCGCCCGCCTGCTCGGGTCTTTCTGGTTGAAGGCGATCAGATCGGAAAGGCTTTTCACCGGCGCTACTGCGGAGAAGTTGGCGGCAGCGGCCGCGCCGCTTCCGAAGCTGGATCCTTCCGGCGAAAGGTTGAGGGGATCGAAGGGATTGTGGGTTTGGCCGGCCTTGGAGCTGTAGCCGCTCGGCATCTTCGTGTCCATGAAGTTTGCGAGTTCGGACAGGTTCGATTTGCCCAATATGATCGCACCGCTGTTCGTCAGGGCCGTTACTACGTCAGCGTCGTCTTTTGGCGTGAAGTCCTTGAGCGCGTAGGTGCCGCCGCTGGTGGGCATGGTGTTCGTGTTGACGTTGTCTTTGACGAGGACGGGGATTCCCCTCATCCCCGCCGGAGTTGCGGAGCTCGCGTCGAGGGCGCGGGCTTCCTCTATCGCCTTCGGATTGATCGCCGCTACTGCGTTGATGCCCTTTTCACCGGCATCGTATGTTTTGATGCGATTCAGGTAGAACGCCGTCAGTTCTTCGTAGGTCAAGTCGCCCCTGGAGATCGCCGCGTGCAGGTCCTCGATGGACTTCTCCATGATCAGGTCTTTTTTCGCACGGACTTTTTCGAGGTCTATCCCGGCAAGCTGCGAGTCGATGAGCGCAACCTGTTGGTCTTTGTCGTAGGAGATGCGCTCTTCCTGTTCGGGCGCGAGCGATCTTGGAAGCGCTAGCGCCGCTATGGCAACGCCGACCAGGGCGATCAATATGATCGATGCGGGCAGTATGATTTTCAGGCGGGTCTTCATCGCGGTCTCCTCGCTTCGGTTGGTGATGCGGTGTCTGCCTCTGTGTTTTCGGTTGCGCCGTGGTGCTGCGGGGTTTCGCCCGGGAGGTGGGTTCGTCCAACGGCATTTTGTTGCTGCGGTCTTTTATGCCACGTCAAACGAGATTTCAGGTGTTTTTAAGGTTAGGCGATGCGCGACGAGGAGCCGGTTGGTGTGGGGTGTGGGCATGTGGGTGGAAACCGAGAAAAGTGTTTTTTGTCCAATATTCGGTACACGGTAGGCGTGTCGATTGTTGTATGCTGAGTTTTGCAGGTAGCAATTAGTTGAAGGGGAAGGTATGAAAAAGTCGGGATGCCTCGGAGCTCTTCTCGCGTTGCTTCTTGCTCCTTTTGTCATCATAGGGAAGGTGCTAGCGTACCTGGTCAAAAAGGTCTGATCCCTGCAGAGGAGCCTTCGCGCTGTCGTCATTTTCGGAACGGCTGTCTCTTCGGGATGTTTCGTCTTTTAATCGCGAGACTACGAAGGGGGATCGGCGGTCTGCATACGAGGGGTGAATGTGGCTATTTGCAATCTAGATCAACTCAACAGAATCGACCTGCGTAAGGTGTGGCCGAACGAGGCGCGCGACTTCACTAAGTGGCTTTCCGTGGAGAGCAACCTCAACATGCTCGGCAATGCGATCGGCATCGAGCTCGAGCTCGTCGAGACCGAGTCATCCGTCGGCTCGTTCAACGTCGACATCTACGCGCAGGAGTCTGGAACCGGGCGCAAGGTTGTCATCGAAAACCAGCTCGAGGATACGAACCATGACCATTTGGGCAAAGTCATCACGTACGCTGCCGGCAAGGGCGCCGAAGTTGTGATCTGGGTTGTTGCCCGCGCGCGCGACGAGCACAGGCAGGCGATCGAGTGGCTCAACCAGCACACCGACAGCAGCTTCGGTTTCTTCTTGGTGGAGATAGAGCTGTGGTCTATCGGCGACTCGTTGCCCGCGCCGCGCTTCAACGTCGTTGAACAGCCAAACGAGTGGACGAAGACCATCAAACTTAGCGAGTGCCTTTCCGAGACCGAACGCACCAAGCTGTCGTATTGGACGAAGTATCGTGAGGTCGCGCAGGCATCGTTTGAGTTTCTGAAGGTTTTCAACCCGCAGAAGCCTTCGAAGGATCATTGGACGACGCTGCGCTGCGGAACATCGTCCTATCATATCGCGTTGCTCGTCGATACGCAGCGCGGCTGCATCGGCATTGAGTTCTACGTGCCGGACAATAAAGAGATCGGTCGCAAGGCTATCGAGAACGCGTCATTGTTCGAGGAGCGGCTAGGGCTTGTAGAGAAGCCCTTCGATGCCAAGAAAGCATCCGGGCTGCGATTCTACAAGGAAGGCTGCAGGATCAAGGGCAACCAAGATGCCTGGCCGGGTTTCATTGCCCAGCAGCTGAGATGGGCTCTTGTGATGAAGAAGATTGTCGACGAATTGGAGCTGTAGGCGATGATGGACCTGACCTTGCTTCGAGCCCTTTTGAGCTCGGGATCAATTTGCTGAGCGATTGCCAGGCGAGGGGAGTGGGATCCGAGGCGATGCGGGCTTTCCTGCTTGGGTTCGAGGAGGTCGTCGGGCCAACGGGGTTTGTCGCGAAGATCGAGGCCGCCAACGGCAACAGCCGGCGCATGTCCAGAAGGCTAGGGTTCAGGCTCACTGGCATCGAGGCCTTCCTTACTGAGGATCCGCAGGTGCTAAGAAGTCTTGAGGAATCGAGGCTTTCATGCATTGATGAAGCCATCTGCGCCCTTGCCGAAGAGCTCGGTGTCGAGCCTAGGACGCTCTTGAGCCATGTTCTCGTGTTCGAAAAGGATCCGACTCGCGAAGAGGAATTGGGGTAATGTCGCATTTGTCCAATGTCTGGTTGTAGGGGTGCCATAGAGACAGATTGAGTCGGCTGCTGTTGGTTGCGAGGTGACGCATGAGATGGCATGAGGCACCAAAGCGCGCCATATAAGAACCACCGGGAGAGACGGAAAAAGCACCCAGCCCGGTGGGTGCGAGAGCGCGCGGGGCTGGGTGCTAACAGATGTCAAGGTATTCCAAAGCGTACAGAAATATTAGAACAAGTGTTCCCTTGCCTCATTCAGGGATTCGTTTTCTCCAGTGAACTCTAATTGTTTGGAGTTCATGTAGTTTGTCGGATTGTCCCTAGCTTTTATGAGTTTGGGAACCAAATGGGAATCGGCGATCTTGGATGTTGAGCTCTTTCTTGAACATAAAAGCATTTGCTGTTTCGCCATTTGCAAACCCTAACTTCTTGTGATGGAGCTTCATGGTGCTATGCATGTGGAAATAAGCTCTAATTAGGGCGGTTCTCCGCTTTGCGACAAGTGTTTCGCTTTCGAATGCGCTTCGGAAAGAATCGACAGCTTCTTGTCTTGCTTTGCTTGTATTGCTTATCTGGGTTCGCTTGTCCTTTAGCTTGTCTTCAAGGGCTTTATGGATGAAACTATCGTTAAGATGGGAAAGACGGGCTTCACGAGCTGCTTCAAGAACGGCTTTCTTGTAAGCACGGAAAGCTTCGGTAACATCTCTATTTTCCTTAACCGCCTCAGGAACGTCTCGCCTAAAAGATGTGTCGATTTTTGCCAAAGCAGTTGCATAATCAATCGACGTATATTTTTTACTGCTGAAGCCGTAGGAGCTTTTTCGAACTTGATTGATAACTTCTCGTCATGATCAACGCCGTATCTGCCGATGAAGTCAATTAGATTCTCTTGTCGTTCTGCTTCAGGTTCAAGAAGCTGCTCGTTAAATTGAACACTATATTCACTTTCGATTGACCTGGTTTTGATCTCTTCGACTTGATCAAACGCTGAGCCGAAGTAGAGCTTCAATTTCTTATTGAAAGCTTCACCTTTGTTTTGAAACAGCGAAGAGACATAGCTCTGATCGAAATAGTCAAAGCGGAAGGAGCCGTCAGACAGGCTCGTACCCGATAATGAAGTAACGGCGGGGATTTCGGTCCTCAGAAACTCAATCCTTTCTTCATCAACCGGATCCTCAAATCTGGCGTTGTCCAGCGAGAGTGCAATCCTGTCAAGTAGAGCGGATTTGCCGCTGCCACGCCCGCCGATAATTGCGTTGAGTTTTGGGGGTAACCCGATTGACTGTTCGCCGATTATTGCTGTTCCAAGATACTTTCCCTTTTCGTTTTCAGGTATGAAAAATTGTGCTGGACGAATTCGGGATAGCTCAGATCCAACCATCTGAATGCCTGAAAAATAGGCAAGTTGGCTACTTGTGTTGCTAATTCGACTAACGATTGTTTAGATAGTGAATCCAGCAAGTAGCCCTTGGCGTCGGACAAGCCCGGTTTAACGGGCCGTCTTTCGCCGCAACTTGCCGCGCTGATGCAGGCTATGCGGGGGATCTCCCGCGCCCCTAATAACCGGGCTTAACGTCCCTTGGCAACAAGCTAATGCGTTTACATGGAATTCTATGTAAAATATGACCATGCATAAAATGGCTGAAAGGTGCACATCATGGCCATAATTCGTCCCGTAACAGAGCTTCAGCGTAAGGTCGGCGAGCTCTCCAGGCTTGCCAAGGAAACCAAGGAGCCGATCTACCTCACCAAGAACGGTGCCGAGCATCTTGTGCTCATCGACTCCGATACCTTCGCCGCGCTTCAGAAGCGCGCGGAAGAAATGCATCAAAACCAGAAATAGCGAAAGCTCGCTAAAATCCACCAGAACAGGGGCTGTTATGAACAGCGATGAATTGATTAAGAAAGTCGGCGTAAACATTCAGGAAAAGGCGGCGCTCATCTGGAACGGGTCGCGTCCCGAATCATGGTGTATCAAGGGTCGTCGCCTGGAATCGCCGGCACCCTTGCTCGGTGAATCTTAGCCTTCGTCCCCCTTCGGGTCAATCGCGCTTCCGATGATCCTGCGGGCCGCCTCCCGGGCGGCGCGCACCTCCTCCTCCGTCGGGGCGGGGCGCTCGGGCGCCTTCCAGGCGTGGGCGAGCGAGGGCCTGGAGATGACGCAGCGCACCGACCACTCCTCGTCGGCCTCGATCAGCGCCGCGCCCACCAGGCGTATCAGCGACTCGCGCGAGGGGAACCCCTGCACGACGTTGGCGCGGCGCTTGATCTCGCGGTTGGCCCTCTCCTGGACGTTGTTGGTGCGGATCCTGATCCTGTGCGACGCCGGGAACGCCAGGTAGGCCAGCGCCGACTCCTCGGCCTCCAGCAGGGCCTCGCCGGCGCCCTTGGAGAGCTTCAGGATCTCCTCGGTCGCCTGCTGGTAGCACGCCCTCACCAGGATCGGGCTCTTCTGGGCGAAGACGGCCTTCATGGCCTCGCGGGCGCGGCGCTGGTCCTCCCTCTTGCAGATGCGCCCCGCCACGTTGCGCATGAGGTGCGTCACGCAGCGCTGCCAGGCGGCGCCCTGGAAGGTCTCGGCCGCCGCCGCCCTGAGCCCCTCGTGCGCGTCCGAGACGACGAGCCTCACGCCCTCGACGCCGCGTGCGCGCAGGTCGGACAGGAACGCCCTCCAGCCCGCGCGGCTCTCCGTGTCGACGCAGTCCACGCCCAGGAAGCGCTTGTGGCCCGTGTCGTCGAGCCCGATGGCGGTCACGACCGCCTGGGACACCGAGCGGCCCTCCACGCGGCACTTCACGTAGGTTGCGTCGAGCCAGAGGTACGCGAAGCGCACGCCGTCGAAGCGCTGGCGGCGGAACGCGGCGACCTCGGCGTCGAGGACCTCGCACAAGCGCGACACCTGCGACTTCGACATCGACGACACGCCGAGCTCGCCGGCGACGGCCTCCACCTTGCGCGTGGACACCCCCCATGACGTGCATCTCGGCCACCGCCGCGACCAGAGCGCGGTCCACGCGGCAGTAGCGTTCGATGAGGTCGTCGGGGAAGAACGAGCCGGAGCGCAGCTTCGGGATCCTGAGCGTCACGTCGCCGACGGAGGTGGCCAGGCCCCGCTCGCGGTAGCCGTTGCGGGAGTTCGTCCGCTCGGGGCTGCGCTCGCCGTAGGCCGCCCCGCATTCCTCGTCGGCCCTCGCCGACATCGCGGCGTTCGCCACGAGCTCGAGCATCCTGCGCCCGAACTCGCGCAGGTCGACGCACTCCTCCAGGATCGCGAGCGCGAGCCCCTTCACTTCGGGGTCGTTGAATAGTACAGTGTCCATAGCGGGCATCGCCTTCCTTCGAATCGGATTTTGTGGTGATTGACGATTCTAGACGATGCCCGTTTTCCTCGGGCGGGCTTCGCCCGCCCTCCAGAAACGGGTTGATACACCAACTTTCGGGACGCTACCCTGGAACGTTGCGGACACGTTGCGCGGTCCCTACAAGCCCCACGAGTACGGCCTCGTCATCTTGCCCATGACGGTCATTAAACGTTTTCACGACTGCCTGCTGCCAACGCACGGGAAGGTCGTGGAAGCCGCAGAGGAGTACAAGAACTTTGCCGTCAAGGACGGTTTCCTCCGAGAGGCATCCGGTTACCCCTTCTACAACACATCCAAGTTCACCTTCGAGACGCTCAAGGCCGACCCCGCCAACATCGAGGACAACTTCAAGGACTACCTCAACGGTTTTTCCGAAAACGTGCAAGACATTTTGGCGCGCATGGATTTCTTCCGCCAGATTGAGCGCCTGAGCGATCCTGATGCACCTTTGCTGTACCAGGTGGTGAGCGACTTCTGCGCGGAGCGCGCCGACATGTCTCCTGAGAAGATCAAGCCCGTTGACATGGGCTACATCTTCGAAAATCTTATCCAGCGGTTCTCCGAATCCTATGACGAGGATGCCGGAGCCCACTTCACAAGCCGCGACATCGTCTATCTCATGACCGATTTGCTGATTGCCGCCGACCCCCATGTCTTCGACGGCGATCGCATCTCCAAGACCGTATACGATCAGACCATGGGCACTTCCCAGATGCTCAGCTGCACCGAGGAGCGTTTGCGCCAGCTTGACGATGACGCTCGTGTGACTTGCTTCGGCCAGGAGTTCAATCCTTTCACCTTTGGCATCGCCAAGGCATCCGCGCTAATTCGTGGAGAAGACGATGCGAATATGCGGTTTGGAGACACCCTATCATCAGACAAATTCGCGGATTATAAATTTGACTACTGTATTTCGAATCCGCCTTTTGGAGGCGACTGGAAGCTTGAAGAAACCGCCGTCAGAAAAGAAGCCAAGCTTACTGGAAGCCGATTCCATGTCGGACTTCCCGCTCGTGGCGATGGCCAGATGCTCTTTATGCTTAACGGAATCGCAAAGCTAAAGGACGAAGGCGTAATGGTGATTGTCCAAGACGCATCGCCTCTTTATAAAGGAAAACCTGAAAGTGGCGAAGACAAGATTCGTTCCTATATTCTTGAAAACGATTGGCTCGATGCGATTATTCGTTTGAGTGGAGACGCTTTCTACAACACAGGGTTAGTAACATTTTTATGGGTCATCAATAAAGGCAAGCCTGAAAAACGAGCAGGAAAAGTGCAGTTGATTGATGCCTCGGGTTGTTGCGTGCCAAGAAATAGACCCATTGGTAAAAAGAGGAATGACATAACCAAATTCTGTCGTGATTTGGTTCTTGAGGCGTTCTCGGATTTTGAGACGAAAGACTACTCGTCTTCTTCAGAAAGCGGCAATGCCATTCATGTACGTTCTCTGGTTTGCGATGCTGCTGATTTTGGCTACAACAGGGTTGGCGTCTGCGAACCCCTGTTTAACCCTGATGGGTCAATTGTGGTCGATAAGAAAGGGAGCCCGGTTGCTGATGCCGAGAGGGAAGATACCGAAGATATTCCGCTTAGTTACGATATTGACGAATACATGGAAAAGAAAGTTCTGCCTTTCAATGAGCATGCGTGGCTAAACAGAAAGAAGCAAAAAACAGGTTACACTATCCCATTCACCAGGTTCTTCTATGAATTTATGGATCTTGAAACCGTCAATGACGCGGCTCAGGAACTTTCTTGCTCGATGAATAGGAGTGCTGCAGAAGTTGGTAGGCGTTTCGCCATGCTTCCTGATCCGGAGATTTGCTATGAAGCAAGCGAAACATGGCTAGGTGACATCCCTGAATCTTGGAGTGCTCTTCGTATTGGAGACCTGTTCGAATTAAGGTCAACAAAAGTGAGTGATGAAGATTACCGACCGCTTTCCGTAACCAAGAAGGGCATAGTCCCTCAACTTGATTCTGTTGCTAAAAGCGATAACCATGCGAATCGAAAGCTTGTAAAAGAAGGCGACTTTGCCATCAACAGCCGATCCGACCGTAGGAATTCTTGCGGCTTTTCTCCATACGATGGATCTGTTTCAACTATTACTACAGTCCTTTTTCCGAGGCAGCCAATTGTTTCGAGATACTTTGACCTGCTGTTCGACACCCCAAGGTTTGCAGAGAATTCTACCGATGGGGGCATGGAATTGATAGCGATATCTGGACGACCAATTGGTCGGACATGAAAAAGATCGTTATCCCATGTCCTCCAATCAGTGAACAGAAAAGGATAGTGGAGGTAGCGTCCCGAAAGT